>Ga0335078_10000116_pt1 | contig 134381 bp, 113 predicted proteins | sample Lox_Sample_32_FD_206711 | JGI IMG/M metagenome (GOLD analysis project Ga0335078, IMG submission 206711) | Soil microbial communities from Loxahatchee National Wildlife Refuge, Florida, United States - Lox_Sample_3.2 | ecosystem: Environmental > Terrestrial > Soil > Wetlands | place: USA... | reverse complement strand
GTTGATCGGCTTTGAAACGACGATCGACCGGAATCCGGGCACGTTTCCCGCCGATTTTCCAATGAGCCAGATTGCGATTTATTGCGGCTGGTATGACGGCAACGTTTCCGGTCCGTTCACCCTGCCCCGGGTTGAATTCATGCCCGGTGCTTTCGCCTATCACCTGCACTCGTTCAGCGCCTCGACGTTGCGCAGCACCAGCCAGAACTGGTGCGGACCGCTGCTGGCCAAGGGCGCCACCTGCACCATGGGCTGCGTCTATGAACCGTATCTCACCGTCACACCCAATGTCGCCGTTTTCCTGGCGCGCTGGCTGGGGATCGGCATGACCTTCGGGGAAGCTGCCTGGGCGGCCCAGCCGGCGTTGTCCTGGCAAACCACAGTTGTCGGCGACCCGCTGTACCGCCCATTCGGCACACCGCCGCAGGTTGTGCATGAAAATCTCGACCGGCGGCACAGCCCGCTTATTGAATGGTCCTACCTGCGGCTCATGAACCTGGATCGGCTCAAGGGTGTGCCCGTTACGCAACTCAGTCATTTTCTGGAAAATCTGGATGTCACCACCAACAGTGCCGTGCTCACCCAAAAGCTCGCCGAGCTTTACGAACAGGAAGGCAAGCCTTCCTCGGCCATTGATATGTACCGGTTCGCCCTCGCGCGCCACCCGTCGCCGGAACAACGCATCCAGCTCCGCCTGACGCTCGCAGAAAAGCTCATGGCCCAGGATCGCGAGGCCGAGACGGCGGACGATTACAGGCAACTGTTGCTGGAAGCTCCCGATTATCCGGGCAGATCCTCCATTGAAGCCAAACTGGCCGCGCTCGAACAAAAGCTCGCCAATGGCCCGGCGGCGGCTAAACCTTAGCCATGGCGACGTTCTACGATACCCACGCGCATCTGGATTATCCTGACTACGCGAACGACCTGCCCGAAGTCATCGAGCGCGCCCGGGTCGCCGGCATTACCCGGATTATTTCCATCGGCACCGATCTCGACAGCAGCCGCCGTGCAGTCCGGCTCGCCGAGCGATTTCCCGGCGTCTTTGCCGCAGTCGGCTGGCACCCGTCCAATGCCGGCGACGCGCCGGACGACATCCGTCCTGACCTGCGCAAACTGGTCAAACACCCCAAAGTCGTTGCCATCGGTGAAACCGGCCTCGATTACCATCGTTTGCCGGATGACCGGCCGGACCGTTACAAACAGAAACAGGCGGATATTTTCCAGCAACAACTTGAAATCGCCACGGAAGCCGGACTGAATTGTGTCATTCACCAGCGCGATGCCTTCGACGACGCGCTCGCCTGGCTCAAGCCGTTTGCCGGCCGGGTCCGGGGCGTCTTCCATTGCTTCGGCGAGAATGCCGAACGCCTGCGGCAGGTCCTCGATATCGGATCGCTGGTCAGCTTCACCGGCATCGTCACTTTCAAGAACGGCCAGAATGTCCGCGACACCGTCGCCGCCGCGCCAGCCGACCGGTTCATGCTGGAAACCGATTGTCCCTACCTGGCGCCGGTGCCCTATCGCGGCAAACGCTGTGAGCCGGCCTACGTAAAAGAAATTTCCGAGACCGTTGCGACGGTGAGAGGCTGCGCGCCGGACGAATTAAGCGCAGCCACGTGCCGGACGGCGGCGGAATTCTTTCCGAAATTAAAATGACAAGGACAGCGCGCTGCGCTTGTCTCCCGATTCACCGGCACAGCGCGGCGCCCCCGCCAAAAAAAGAGCCACGCCGGGAAAACGGCCTTTCCGACCGTGGCACTGAAATTGCATCTGTCACCGCCGATCGGGAAAACCAACAATGGGACACATAAACCAGTCGGGACTGTATGAAAATCATCAATTTGAGCAACTTGTTGTCGTTGGCAGCGGTCACCGTTGTACTGACTTCGTGCGCGACCCACACGCCCACGTTTCAAAATACCGATACTACGGCGCTGGTGGTTGAAACCGCGGATGCGCAGACCGGCCGAATGCTTCAGCCGACCGCTTCGGGCGATGAAAACACCGACAAAATTCTGGCCGCCGCCGCCGCCCTGTCCCAACACCAGACAGCCGTGATCATTCTTGAGAACTATTCCGAGCCGAAAATTGGCGACCAGTTTCGCGATCGCAGCACAGCCTGGGTCGTCGGTTTGCGAAACCTGGGATATCAACGGATCGTTTTTCTGCAGGGGGTTGGAGTTGCCAATCCGGATGGGCTGAACATCGTGGTGGAATACGATTGAACGACAGGTGAACGGGAACGGGCTGCCACCGGTCAAAGGTCCAAATATTCATTAAACCGGGATTCGGCGCTGACAACGGACAAAATCATGGCCGACGAACTTCAAATACGGGTGTATGGCGAGACTTCGCTGCCGACATTGGTGTACCTGCCGGGTTTGCACGGCGATTGGACATTGATTGGCGGCTTCCGCAAAACGATCAAAAACAAGGTGCGCTTCGTCGAATTCACCTATCCCCGCACGCTCACCTGGTCGCTCGATGATTACGCGGCGGCCATTGAAGCGGCCCTGGCGCGGGCCGGCATCACCGATGGCTGGCTTCTCGGTGAATCCTACGGCTCACAGGTTTTGTGGGCGCTGGTCGGGCGCGGAAAATTTCATGCGCAGGGTGCCATTCTGGCCGGCGGGTTCGTGAAACATCCGATGCGCCGGCTGGTGCGTCTGGCGGAAAAGTTGACGGGCCGGATTTCGGATGCGACGGTGGTGTGGCTGATTTTCGCCTACGCCAAAATTGCGCGATTCCGTTATCGCCGCTCGCCCGAAACCCTGGCCAATATCGGCGAATTCATCGCCCGCCGCACTCCGGCGGACCGTCTGGCGGCGCAGCATCGGCTGCGGTTGATCGCGGAAAACGATCCCCGGCCCTCGGCCCGTGCCACGCCGCTGCCGGTGTTCGGCCTGACCGGTGTTTCCGATCCCATCGTGCCCTGGCCGTGGGTGCGCGGTTGGCTCAGGAAAAATTGCCCGGCCCTGCGCGATTACAAAATCATCTGGAGCGCCGATCACAACGTGCTCAGCACCACCCCGCGCAAAGCCGTCAGCCAGATTCTGGAGTGGATGGCTTTGATCGAGCAGGAATCGCGATTGCAGAAACAGGTTTCTTGCGCGCCAACGCCGCCCGCCGGCCACGTCATGGATTGCTTAACCGGAAAAAGAGGTTCCCCGTCGGCTGCGTGAGGTTGAGATAATTCGTTCCGTTGGAAGGGATCACTCCACTGCTGGCCGACCAGCCCGCCGGCAACGCCAGGTTGTCGTTCTGCTGCAAATTCCATCCCGGAACCGCCTGCCAGAACACAGTGATCGTATCCCCCGATTGCCGCAGATACAACGTCGGCGCCCCCGCCGTTTGGACCACGGAAATCAGGGCCCAGAACCCGCCGGTCAGCGAATAATTCCCGCCGGTCAGCGGCCCGCCGGCGTCGTGCTGGCCGATGGTGCCGCTGACGGAATAGGCGCCCCCGGAACTGGTGCCGCCACCGCCGGCGATTTTGTAACGGTTGATGGAATAGGATTGCGCCAGCACCGGTACGGCCAGGGCCAGGAACAGAACAATCAACGCAAACCTCAGTTTCACAGTGATATTCTATAATTTCCTAGCCGCCGGATTGCAAGATTCGTTTTGCCGACTGCCGGACCGCCTCGGTCAGTTCGCGCGGTTTTAAAACCCTGGCATCACCGCCCCAGCTCAGGACCCAGCGTTCGATCTCCGCCAGGCTGGAGAGCTTCAATTTTAACTCGACGCCCCCGCCCTTCAACTCGCGCAATTGTTGCGACTCGTGCCATTTCTTTTCGCGGACGTAATCGGCAGCCCGGGCATTGAACCGGAGAATGATGTCATATTCGCCTTCCCCGGAATGGACGCCGAAACTGCCGCGCAACCGGTCTTCCAGCGAGAATTTCCGCGGCCGTTCAAACGTCCGGCCGGTGGGCCTGACCGATTGCGCCCGCGCGGGTACGAAGGTCCGGATGTCCTGGCGCCCGTGGTCGTAGGCGAACAGGTACCATTCGCCGTTGATGTTCGCCAGGTGATAAGGGTCGACGAGGCGTTTGTCCGGCTGAAGCTGGCCGGGTTTGCGATACAGCAGTTCGATCTGCCGTCGCCGGGCGACGGCTTTGGCGAGCGCATCCAGAATCTCCAGGTTCAGGATCGGCTCGGCCCGGGTCCGGAAGGAAATCGTCTGCTCGACGTCGGCCAGGTTGAGGGAAATGGTGTCCGGCAACGATTGTTCCATCTTCTTAATGGCGCTGAGGAGCGGCTTCTCAAAAGAAGTGCCGCGATACTGTTGCAGCGCCTTTTCCGCCACTATCAGCGCCAGCAATTCGCCCTCGGTAATCTGGAGGTTCGGAAAGGCGCTGACTTCCTCGGTGTAGGCATAACCGTTTTTGGCCGGAGCGAATTCAATCGGCAATCCCAGCCGGTCACGCATGAATTCGATGTCGCGGTGAATGGTTTTGGTGGCGACTTCGATTTCGCGCGCCAGCGTGGAGGCGTTGGGGAATTTGCCGGACGAAACCGCCTGGTGAATGCGCAACATCCGCTCCAGCGGCGGGCGGGAATGCAGGGAAACGTGAGGCGTAAGGCGTGAGGCGTGAATGGGTTCGGGGCGTTTGACGTTGGGCTCACGCATCACGTGTCACGTGTCACGCTCCGAATCACGATCCTTTTTCCAACTTGGCCAGCAATTCGTCGTTGGTCTTGTGCTTCTTGAGCGCGGCGGTGAGCGTTTCCATCGCTTCGATGGGGTTCAGGTCCACCATCATGCGGCGCAATTTGCGGATGGCCTCGATATTTTTGGCCGGGAACAGTTTCTCCTCCTTGCGCGTGCCGCTCTTGGGAATGTCGATGGCCGGGTACAGGCGCCGGTCGGACAACTTGCGGTCGAGGATCAGCTCCATGTTGCCGGTGCCCTTGAATTCCTGGAAGATGAGCTCATCCATGCGCGAACCGGTGTCCACCAGCGCGGTGGCCAGGATCGTCAGCGAACCGCCGTTTTCGATTTTGCGGGCGGAGGCGAACATCTTGCGCGGAATTTCCAGCGCGCGGGCGTCCACGCCGCCGGTCATGGTCCGGCCGCTGCCGCCATGAACGCTGTTGTAGGCCCGGGCAATGCGCGTAAGCGAATCCATCAGCACGAAGACGTCCTTGCCGGATTCCACCATGCGCCGGCAGCGCTCGATCATGAATCGCGACAGCCGCACGTGCGTTTCCAGGTCCTGGTCGTTCGACGACGCCACGACCTCGGCCTTGACCGAACGCTGGAAATCGGTGACTTCCTCGGGCCGTTCGTCGATGAGCAGCACCAGGGCATGGACTTCGGGATGGTTGGCGGTGACGGCATTGCAAATCTGCTTGAGAATGGTGGTCTTGCCGCTGCGCGGCGGGGACACAATCAACCCGCGCGTGCCCTTGCCGATCGGCGTGACCAGGTCGATGACGCGGGTCTCAATCAGGTCCGGGGCGGTTTCCAGCTTGAACTTCTCAATCGGATCGATGGTGGTGAGATTTTCAAAGCGGACGGCCTTGACGTATTCCTCGAACGGCATGTCGTTGACCTTTTCGACCGTCTTCAGCTGGGGACTGGTCCCCCGGTGCGGCGGCTGGGTCGGTCCTTCAACGTGGCTGCCTTCGCGCAGGAAACTGCGGCGGATGGTGTCCGGGGTGACAAAGATGTCGGTGGGTTTGGGATGAAAATGGTTGGCGACCGTCCGCAGGAAACCGAAGCCTTTTTCGGAGATTTCCAGGTAACCGGAACCATAATTCGACGTTTTATCGTCGTTGTTGTTGTTGCTGTCTGAACTGCTCATATCAATAATGCACTGTCCGAAGGCAGGAATTATCCCGAAACCATTTTTGAATTTTTGAATCTTGGGAGGCAATCCCGCACCGCAGGATCCTTAAAACCTTCGACTCCCAATAATTACGGGCAAAACCGCACCGGATGCAACACTTATTTTAAAGAAAATGCACCCAGCCGCACAATTCGGTTTATCTAACCTGATGTCGTGTCGAGCCGGTGGCTCGGGATCGGCGCATTACGCTGACACGACACCCGGTCTTCCACCACTCCTGCAATCGTCTCAGCCGCCCACTTCCGCCTTGGCCTCGGCCGCCAGCGGCGTGCTGAGGTAACGTTCGCCGGTGGACGGCGCGATGGTCACGATAAGCTTGCCCTTGTTTTCCGGACGGCTGGCCACCTGGATGGCGGCCCAGACGTTGGCACCGGAAGAAATTCCGCACAAGATCCCCTCCTCCTTGGCCAGGCGCCGCGCCATGGCAAAGGCGTCGTCGTTGGCGACCTGGATGGATTCCTTGATCAGCGGATTGCCCTTCTCATCTTTTAAATGGAGGTTTTTGGGGATAAACCCGGCGCCGAGGCCCTGGATCTTATGCGGGCCGGGCTTCAGCGGCTGGCCGGCGAGCGTCTGGGTAATGACGGGCGAATCCTTCGGGTCCACCGCGATGGCTTCAAAGGACGGCTTGCGGGGTTTGATGACCTCGACGCAACCCGAGATGGTGCCGCCGGTGCCGACGCCGGCCACCAGGATATCCACCTTGCCGTCGGTATCGGCCCAGATTTCCTCCGCCGTGGTCTTGCGGTGGACATCGACGTTGGCGGGATTTTCAAACTGCTGCGGAATCCAGGAGTTCGGTGTTTCCTTGGCGATCTGTTCGGCCCGGGCGATGGCGCCTTTCATGCCTTCGGCGCCAGGGGTCAGCACCAGCTTCGCGCCGAGCATGGCCAGCAGCGTGCGGCGTTCCAGCGACATGGTTTCGGGCATCGTCAGCGTCAGCTTGTACCCTTTCGCCGCCGCGACAAAGGCCAGCGCGATGCCGGTATTGCCGCTGGTCGGTTCGACAATCATGGTGTCCTTCTTGAGCACCCCCCGCTTCTCCGCATCCTCGATCATGGACATGCCGATGCGGTCCTTGACACTGCTGAGCGGGTTGAAAAATTCGCACTTGAGCAAAATCGTGGCCGGCAGGCCGGCGGTGACTTTGTTCAATTTGACCAGCGGCGTGCGGCCGACGGTTTCGACGATATTGTTATAGATGCGTCCCATACCAATCCTTTTGGAATTTGTTTAATCGAACGTGTTAGGCAAGATTGTGATGAGTCGGCGGGTGAGCGCAAGCGTAAATTTTACTTTGTCGTCCCCGCTTTCCTCCTCGTAATCGTCCTCGTCCTCGAATCTGGAGTTTCGATTTCGATTACGAGGACGAGAAGGAGGACGAGGACGATTCTTTCCCAAAAACATAAGTCCCCGCCCGACCTTTCGGTTGAGCGGGGACAAATGGGGGATGGGAGTTTGCCAGGCTCTCTTTCCCGTGCCGACATTAGGCGCGCCCCTTTCGGAGGCTGTCAGCTTCCCGACGCCATTCTCCACGGCAAGCGGAGTCTTCGGCCTCGTGGCAGGGCCGTCCAAGGCCTTGCGGCCGCTGGATTTTGAGTGAGGCTTTTCAGCCTGCTCAACTGATGGTTGCGCCACCAGCCGGCAAACCAGATGAAGACACGTCTGTGATTTGCTCTTCGCGTCTTCACCGTTAGCCAGGGGTCGGCCACCGCTTGTGGCGGTGCGTTCACCCGAAGCCACGGGTCTCGCCTCTTCACTCTCAGGTTGCTTTTCGCTCACAGCCCAGCGACATCGTTTTTAATATCGCCGGCGCTCGGAAGGTTTTCACGGAACCTGCCCAGTCACCGTGTCCTTCCCGGCGCGCCCGCTCTTTTTGTCCGCCTTTCGGCGGATTTCAATGGGCGGCTTCATTGTTGATGATTCCGCCCGAGCCGTTCGCACCGTGCTGATGCGCAGTAACAACCGGATACCCTCTGGGTAACTGCGATTCGTTCAGGATCGAAACCGGCCTGAACTACTTGACTCGGCTCGGAACCGTTTCTGATGGTTCCTCGCCGCCAAGTCCCTCATTCGCGTATGGCACGCGCGAACGTGCCAGAGGAACTGGTGAATTCCGCCTCCTCCGCCTCTTGCGAGACGGTTGCAGAGGAGCCGGGTCAACCAGCCTGACCCGACTTTTCCCCAGTCGCCTGGGATTATCCTGGAAGCGAACAATTCAATCTTTCGACCTCACTGCCCGCCTCGTTCTTTCAATGAACTGGGAACATCATACCGCAATCCGAAAAACCAACAACGAATTGATATGCACAGCTTGTCCACCGGAATCCGCCGGTGAAAAACGTGTGAGCAACTTCAATCGCCCAATGAAATGGCCCCGCGCAGCCCTCACGCCATTCGTTTTATTCACCGCTTTTTATCCCGCCCATCCGCCTTGTGAAAAAGTTTGTGTTTCGAAATCAGCCGGCCGGCGGCGAAAAAGAAAAAGGCCGCCCCGCAGGACGGTCTTTGCTTTCCGCCGGAAATCCGGTCAGGACGCTTTCGCCGCGGCCGATTTTTTGGTTTTGACCGCCGCCTTTTTGCGTTTCAGGTACCGGGTCCGGCGTATGCGTTTTTCAACTTTGTTCGATTGTTTGCCCATAAGTGTCTTTACTTTGTTCGCTGATTGCGATTGTGTGATGCGCACTATGAAAGTTTTGACGCGGCGATTCAATATCTATTTGGTGCTGGGTGCCCTTCTCGCATCGGCCAGCGGCTGTCAGACGATCGGGCGCAAGGCATCCAATGCCGCGCTGCGCGTGCATATCCAGTTGCCGCCCGAACCCAATGACACCACCTTGGAGGTGTCTGTCCTGCGTTCCACCCCGGTAATGATCACCATCCAACGCCAGCCGATTTTGTCGGAAGCCAATCTGCTTAACGCCCGGGTCGTTGAAGCGGCCGGCGGTTTTGCGCTGCAAATGAAATTTGACGAGACCGGCACCTGGGTGCTGGAACATTATACCGCCTCCTACAACGGAGATCATTTCGCTATCTGGGGGCAATGGAATGAAGGCGATTTCTCGCCGTTTGCCCTGGGCGATATCGTCAATCAGCCCTTGTTGGTCGCCCAATTAAAGGGTTCCACCAACGGTGTCTCCACATGGCTCAGAACCTGTCTTTCGGCTTCCACCCTGGATTTGCTGGCTGGTTATCAGCCGACCAATTCCGATCCGGCCCCGTTACGGGCCGCCCTGGTGGATGACCTGAACCGGGTCATTCGCGGTCCCTTGATTTACGATGCCCAGCGTTTTTCCCACGTCCCGCTGCGCAAGGAGACCAAAAAGCTTCTCGCCCAAAATCCGGCAGGCGATGACCTCCTGCGCCTCAACCGCCTGTTGATCGAGGATGCCTACCCAAACGAATTTTTGAGAGACCGCAAAAAAGCCGTGGACAGCCGCTGGCTGGCAGCGCCGGTCATTTCGCGCCGGCTTTCCGATGGCGTATTGACCTTTACCGCCGACTGCGACCGCTATGAAGCTGATCGGCTGACTGAGGGGCTCAATGTTGATGCCAAAAACTTCCACAAATCCATGCTGAAATGATTCCCCGCTCTTCCTGGATAAACTCAAATCGTCAGCCTGTGCCATTCCGTCGTCCGCCAGCCAACTGAGGGCCATTCCGATGATTTCTTTGATTTCCGGCCGCGCTCTTTTCCTGACGGCCCTGATCTTTCCGGTGACCCCGGTTTTCGGGCAGTCGCCCTTCCAGTTTCCCACGGCCAATCACGCGCTGTATGTGCCCGGCGACGAATTGAAATTCTTCGCCCCGACGGCCCCCGACAAACCTTGGACCACCGGCAGTTTCGGCTGCGTCCGCACCGATGGCCAGCAGATGCATGAAGGCCTCGACATCCGGTGCCTTCAGCGGGATCGCCACGGCGAACCGACCGATCCGGTCATGGCCACCGCCGACGGCACGGTCGTTTATTTCAGCACGAAACCCGCCCTGTCGAATTACGGCAAATATATTGTGATCCGCCACATCATCGAAGGCGTCGAAATCTATTCGCTCTACGCGCATCTCAGCGAAATCCGGCCCGGCCTGGCCGTCGGCCAGAACGTCAAAGCCGGGGACGTGATCGCGACGATGGGCCGCACGTCGAATACCAGCGAGACCATCACCAAAGACCGGGCGCACGTGCATTTCGAACTGAACGTGTTCATCAACGAAGGCTTTGCCAACTGGTATCGCGGCGCCTTTTCCAACCAGCGCAACGATCACAGCATCTGGAACGGGCTGAACCTGAACGGCCTCGACGTGCGCCAGATCCTGCTGGCCGAACATAACCCGGTGACGAAGTTCAGCCTGCTGAATTTCATCCGCAACCAGACCGAACTGTGCCGCGTGCTGGTCCGCTCCACGAATTTTCCGTACCTGAAACGTTACCCGATGCTGGTGCTGCCCAATCCGGTGGCGCAGAAGGAAGGCGTCGCCGGCTACGAAATCGCCCTGAACTACAACGGAGTCGCCTTCGCCCTGATGCCGCGCGCCGCATCGGAAATCCACGGCACCGCCCGCATCCAACTGCTTTCAGTCAATGAAACCGAAGAAGCCGCCAATCACTGCCGCCACCTGGTCGCCCGTCGCGGCGGCCGCTGGGAATTGACCGAGACCGGCCGTCGCGAAGTGGAATTGCTCATCTATTGAGAAAACCAGGCGTGCTGCCGTGCTTTTGGGGTACGTTTTAAGGGTAGGTCGCCGCGCTGCGGCGTCCGGACAGCGCAGCGCGCTGTCCCTACCAACGAATATTTTGATAATGTACCCCTGCCCTTTTTTGCCAGGGTCACCCGGCAGAAAAATTCACCGTATTGCTGGGCGACGTCAGCGGATTTTCATCGCCGTCCATCGGCACAATATAATATTTGTAGCCCACCGCGTCCGCCGGATCATCGAAGTCAGTGGCCCAGGTGCGCAAATCGCCCCTCACCTGGACACGGTCATTGAAGACACCGGGCGGCTCATTGGCCTGATGCACGAAGATATGGAAGCCGTCACAAGCCGGGCCGCTGTAAGTCCAATCCAGGGACATCGTCACGTTATTAGCGGTCAACACCAACGTCAAAGCCGTCAACTGCTGCTGCAAGGCCGTGATTTGCGCCTGCAACGCGTTGAACTGGTTCCGCAATTCAGCCGCAACAACCGGCGCATGGTCCGCCGGTTTGGTGGGATCGAAAGGCATAAATAATTGGAGGGCACTGCTCCGTTAGTGCCCAAATATGGGGAAGCGACAAAGCGCTTCCCTCCAGGTTCTTTACGGCACAATCTTCGTGGCCGGATCGCTCCACGCGCCGGTGCCTCCGGGTCCAATGGCCCGCACCCGCGCCCACGTCTTCGTTCCACTGGCCAGACCGCTAATGATCGCCTTCGATTTCGTCACATCGGACTGCGTCACCCAACTGGTGGCCGTGATCGGGTCGGGACTGGTTTGCACGTTATAGGAAGAAGCGCCGTCCACAGGATCCCATTGTAAATCCAGTTCCCCTGCGTTATCGCCTGCCGTAATGGAGAGATTCACCACTTGCGACGGCAAGACCGGCGGGGTTTTGGCCGACCGCACCGAGAAGCCCGAGCTCTCGATGACCGCTTGCGGGTCGGCAGCGTCGGCCGCCGTCAGTTCCACATAATTGCCGCGCTGCGTCAGGACCGATTCCAGCGCCAGCCGCGCCGTGTCTTTGACGGTGGTGGCCTGTTTGGCCACTTGTTGCTTCGTGTTGAAGTCCCCCAGCGCCGCTCGATAAGCCGCGAGCGGGGCATCAAAGGCGGTCACCGCCGGCAGTAGCGTGGTGAAATTCGCGTTGCCCGTCATGGCCTTCACGTGCGCCTCCGCGAACGTGAGCAGGTCACTGTCCGATTTGCTGTTGAGGGCGAGTTTGACTTTTGTCTTGGACATACGTCTCCTGGGTTGCGGCAACACGATGTCATCGTATAAAACCCCGCTGTCGTACGTCAGACCCGGTGAATCATAGGTGGCCATCGTCGTGCCCTGGGTTGCGGTGCAATTTTCTCCGCCAGCACCCGCTGCCGGATGAATGCCGATATAACCGCACCTGCTTGCCTCTGCCTATTGCGATTTCACCCCAAATTCGCAATGACTTGCCGACGACGTTTCATTGCTTTCCCATGATCGCAGATGGCTTTCCCGCGGCATCTCATCATCTTGCGGCTTAATCCGACCATGACTCGCCTTCGTCCGATTGTTTTCCCATGATGCCCAAAGACCATTCCTTCAAGCCGGATAACCATGACCCGGCGTCCGAAAGCTTTCCGATGATGCGGCAAAGCCATTCCATGGAAGCCGAAGACAATGACACCCGGCCGGAAAACAATCGCCTTATGTCCGAAGACAATGAAACTTCGTCAGAAAGCGATGCCACGAGACTGCGTAGCTTTGAAAACAGGTTTCCGACCTCCGGAACATCGCCGGGAAGTCCTCCGATTTGCAAAAATGCCAATAAAATGCAGTTTTTGAGGGGAAATGGTGCAAAGGTGCAGAGGCGAGCTGATTTCTATCGCCCCGTTGGAGCTGCACCGGTGGCGTTCGCGCTCATGTCTTGCCGGTGCGATAGGGCGTTGGTTCTTCCCGCAACTCAGATGAGGCGGATGGAGTGGACCTCCCACGAATGGCCAGCTCACGTTCGCGCAGGGCGTCGAGCATCCGCAGTTTCTCGGCAATCGGTCGCGCGGCCAGCGCACGCCGGAACGCGCGTTTGCCGGCATATATTTTTTCCAGGTCAAAGCTCATGGCGCGAGGAATTGCCGCTCAAACTTCGTCCACGCCGCTGCCAGCGTATGCCGCGCGAGAAGGGCTTGAAATTTTGCGGAATCCAAGTGACCGGATTCGACAAATTGCAGCAGCCGCGCCTTGTCCTTGGCGCGTCCGGTTTGCAAGGCGATGGCTGCCAGATGTTCGGCGGTAAAAACGCGGGTGGGAATCCCATCCACGTCCTTTTCCACCGCTTGTGCGAGGGCTTCCGCCAGCAAGGGCGAGTGGGCCGGCAGGAATTGCACGGGCCAGCCCGCGAGAACAATGTGCTCGCCTTCCGGCACGCCACCGCGCGTCTTGAGATACTCAAAGACCGGCTGCGGGTTGACGATCAGGCTGCCCGCTTCGGTTTTGAAAGTGATAAAGATGTCAACGTCCAGCGTGGCCACGGGTTCAAGGTAGAACGTCGCACCCACTGCGCCGCCGATGGCATAGCGCTCGATGACGCCGTCCGCCTGCATCTGGTTGATGCTCTTGATGACTTCCCGTATGTTCATGGCGGAATAGTTATATCACATGGCAAAGGCGATGTTCAATTCATCCAGGAATCATTCTAAGACGGAAATGCCGCGTCAAAATTGTAACCGCCTTGAAAGTCTGCCTTGGTATCCCCCTCCTGCCTCGCCAATAATCGCGCTTCGACGAGGTTGAAAATAATCTCGCCAAAATCCTCACACTTGAAAATGCCCCAGCTGTTCAACTGGGCTTTGGCCTGCTTGCCATACGTTTCGATGGCGAGCTCGCGCAAACCTTCGAGCAATTGAGCGCCGGAGATATGTCCGGGCTTGCCGGGCTCCCAAAACATCTTCTGGGCTTTGTGCAATCCATCCCGCACAAAAAAATAGGCCTCCTTTGCATAGCGAGGATCAGAGGCGACAATAAACGTCAACATCATCCCCATGGGATCTCCAGTTAAACGAGTATCAAGCGGAATGCAGCCGCCACTTTTGACCTCGTCTGCAAATTCCTGTCCGCAGACTTCGCACAGATCGCGTTTTGTCATCTTATCGCCCACGATTTGGGTAATATGAATCGTCGCTTCGCGTTCGTTGCATCGCTTACAAAGCATCAGGCCCAGCCTATCACAACGTCACGGCAGACGCCAGAGGCCGCGGTCGATGTGGAGTAGCAGACCGGCATCGCGCAGGATTTGGAGCTGCTGACGGATTTTATCCTTCACGTGAAGGTTGCCTGGCGCCAAAATAACAAAAGCGCCGCCGCGTTGCCGCGACGGCGCCTGACTTGTCACCCTGAGCTTACTGCTTGAGCAGATTCCACTTCTGGTTGCTGCCGCCGGTGGACGACCATTGGTCCATCTGCGTCGCCTTGTTCGTGCTGGAGGCCGGGTCTTCCAACACCAAACCGCTGTGGAGGTTGAAGAAGGTGTACGTGCCGTCGCCGTTCAGCACCGGTTTCCATTGGTCGTCGCCCGACGAACCGAACGACCATTGGATGATGCCCGCGCCATTGGCCGTCGAGGCGCCCTGCACCACTGCGTCCAGACCGCTCTTGGAGCTCCTGATCTGGAAGTAACCGTTGCTGGTGACGATAAAGGTCCAGTCCAGATTGGAGCTGGTGGTTGTGGCGGTCCATTGGGTAATGGCCGAGCCGTTGGTCAACGAGCCTTGATTGTTCAAGACCAGACCGCTGGCCACGTTTTGCACCTTGTAGATGCCGGCGAAGCTGTTGGCCGCGTTGACGGTCAAACTGATCGTGGTGGTGTGTGTCAGGCTGCCGCTCACCCCGGTCACCGTGACGGTGGCGGTGCCGGTAACCGCCGTGCTGCTGGCAGTCAACGTCAGCGTGCTGGTGGTGGCCGTGCTCGAGGGATTAAACGCGGCGGTGACGCCGGAAGGCAATCCGGAGGCCGACAGACTCACGCTGCCACTGAAGCCGTTGATATCGGTGACAGAAATGGTGCTGGTGCCGTTGGCGCCCTGTGTCACCGTCACGCTGTTGGGCGAGGCCGAAAGCGAGAAGTCCGGTGGCGGCGTTGCTTTGACCGTCAGGCTGATGGTCGTGGTATGGGTCAGGCTGCCGCTGGTGCCGGTCACCGTCACCGTCACGGTTCCCGTCGCCGCCGTGCTGCTGGCGGTGAGGGTCAACGTGCTGGTGCTGGTGGTGCTGGAAGGATTAAACGCCGCGGTGACACCGGAAGGCAGACCCGAGGCCGACAGGCTCACGCTGCCGTTGAAGCCGTTAACCGGACTGACCGTGATGGTGCTGGTCCCGTTGGCGCCCTGTGTCACCGTTACGCTCCCCGGCGAGGCCGAGAGCGAGAAGTCCGGCGGTGGCGGCGCATTGACCGTCAGGCTGACGGTGGTCGAGTGGGTCAGGCTGCCGCTGGTGCCGGTGAGGGTCAGCGTGTAGGTGCCGGCCGCCGTGCTGGTGGTTGTGCTGACGGTCAGGGTGGAAGAGCCGGAGCCCGTCACCGAGGTCGGATTGAAACTGGCGGTGGCGCCCGACGGCAGGCCGCTGACGGTTAAATTCACAGCACCGTTGAAGCCATTTTGCGCACTGACCGTGGCGGTGTAGGTCGTGCCGTTGCCGGCCGTCACCGTCTGCGAAGCGGGTGTGCTTACAATGGAAAAGTCAGTGCTGCCGATGCCGGGATCCACGTCCGCGTAGGTGGAACCGACCCTGGCCTCGCTCATGTAAGCGTCGGCGGAACCTTTCCCATCCATTGCTCCGGAGCGATAGACGCCCCATTTGAGCTTGTTATAGGAATCCTGCCACACGCCGTCCGCATTGTCCCAGGTGGGACCATACCAACGCGTCGTGCCATTGATGTTCGTCTGCAAAACGCCATTCGCCCAGATTTCCGTGTATCCTACGGCCGGATTGGTGCTCAAAAACACATGGAGGACGAATCCCTGCCAGACGTTCGCTTTGAACGGCATATGCCAGAAATCGACGTTCACGCCGTTCGCGTTGTTCTGCATATAAATGTTCCCGTCGCCATTGACCGCGCGCAAAACCAGCGGCGCGCCCTGTCCCGAAACGCCATAACCATGCATCTGCATCAGCGCGACCCAACCGGGGTTGATCGGCATGGGATTCCACATCGCGCGCCAGCCGATGTAATATCCGGTGTTGTAAGACATGCGGAACTCGGTTCCACCGGTGGAGGTGCCGCTGGATTCGGTGCGTTCCTTGCCGAAACCGGACGGTTCATCCGGCAAATAGAATTGATAAACATTGCCAAACTGTCCCAAAGGATCGCTGGTCACGGTAACGGTTCCGCCTGGTTCGTCGATATTCAGTCCGGCAAAGACACTGGTGCCGAGGCTGGAATTCGCCTCCCAATAGAGGGTAGCACGGGCTGAAACGGTCAGCAGGATTCCCAAAACCGCGGTCAGCCACAGGCTGCACAACGGGAACAGCTTCATTGTTTTTCTTTTCATGTTGGTTCGATGGTTTGTTGGTTTTGGAATGGCACAAAGCCAATCTGGCAAATACCGGCGGCTTTGGGATTCATCGAAATTAAAGCACATCACTCCGGCAACGTCTCTCCCCCGTTCGGCTGGTATCGAATGGAAGGGAATGAGTTCCCGGCGCCGGGGCAGTTGCCGGAACCCTCGCGAGCCCGGAACTAACGGCAACTCGCCGAGTGGAAAAGGATTTTAGCGGCGAACCAAAACCTTTATTGATTGGGTTGTTCCAGCGGGCACCGGCTTGCGGTTCCCTGCCGGCGAATGCCACCTGTGGCGGCAAGGGCTAAATCCATCCGGCCCGAAAACGGAAACAAGGTTCGGAACTGGCAGGATTAAAATTCACTGAGTTGGGCAGACAGTCCAAGCAAGCCAGGTTCTTAGTTATGTGCCGACGCCAATGATTAGCAATGGCACAGGCGGACTGCTTCTTCCGTGGCGTAACACGTTGTAAACCTCGCCTTCATAATAGGCGATACCGGTAGACATTCTTCGTCCTCCTGTTGGGTCTCGCAAAAGTGCCTTCATTGGTAAAATCTCAACGCCGACATCTATTACGCCTCCGCTGTAAAAAAGCAGGTGCTTTACAAAAAGGTCAAAAGCGACGAAAGCATACTTTCCGAATTGTACCTCTACAGCTACCCGCTCCTTGACAAAGTCGGTCTGTTTGTAGGAGACCATAGGTTCAGCGATTCCCTCCTTTATCAGATGTTCCCGTTGTTCTTTCAGTTCGAGACGCAGTAATGCCTCCATCTGTTTTCGATTAGTAGTAATGTAATAGCGGTAGCGAGATTCTTTCCAACCAGCTTTTCGGAATTCTTGATTGAAGCATTTGTTGAGCGCTTTTGGACTCATTAGCTTCTTTCCAAACATTGTTTTTTCCCTGCTGATCTTCGTCATGCAGCCGGCGCAATCGACATTCGCAATCACCTTTTTGATTTCGCTGTAAAGCTTCGGTTGGCGTGCTAGCAAATATTCCTCGCCGTTGAGATGGGAGTAGCTTTCAACGATTTTCATTTGTTTGCGCGGTAGGGTGCACCTTTTTCCAAAAGGGCGATTTGATTATCCTTTTGTTTCCCATTCAGCCAAGGGGCAGTCAATAGATTTCGGCCTGCGTTCTTTGGATCAAAAACCGGCCGGTCCATCGGCCTGACCGGAAGTTCACCGTCAACTGCCTGATTAATCCTCGACCTGGCCATTTCCACATATTTATGAACCAGCTCCGCCCCAATGCCGCGACGCTGGCGCCGGAGGGCCGCGATGATAGACGTACCGGTGCCGAGGAACGGGTCCAAAACCCAATCCCCTTCCCGCGTCAGAGCCAAGACCAACCGCTCAATCAACTCAACGGGAAATTGGCAAGGATGGCCGGTCTTCTCTACGTGATTGCTTTTCACGTTGGGAATCGTCCAGACGTCTCCGGGGTTTTTCCCGCGAGGATTGCACGAATATTGGCCGGCTTTTGGTCCTTTGAAATATTTCTTGCCGGGATATTTTTGCGGTACGCGAATGGGGTCCAAATCAAAGGTATAATCTTCGCCTTTGGTAAACCACATGATGGTTTCGTAACGTCCGGACAGGCGGCGCGAGCAGTGGAGGCCGTGCTCAAAATGCCAGACAATGCGATTCCGCATCTTCAGCCCCAAATCGGCAAAGATGGGATACAGAAGTGAATCCAACGGGATGATTGCCCCATCATCGACGTAATTGCCCACCTCCCAGCAAATGCTCCCGCCATTGCTCAGAACTCTCACGCATTCCGAAATCACTTCGCGCTGCTGGGTCAGATAATCGTCCAAACGGAGGCGGTTTTCATATTCCTTGCCCAAATTATAGGGCGGTGAGGTAACAACCAGTTGAATTGCCCCGGACGGAATGTCTTGGAGCATTTCCCGGCAGTCACCCTCAAAAACGACCGCTTGGGCATTAGGTTTGAAGCGGGATGCGATGTTAAAGCCGTTGATCATTTTCCATGCGGAGTGTAATCCAATAACAGGACCCTGCAAGCGGTAACAGGAATCTGCATCAATTTGCTTTCACTCGAAAGACCTCGGTCTCGCAGCCGACGATGTGGATAGTTTCCCGTTTTGTGTCGGTTGGGGTTTTGGCCCATGCTTTCTGCAGGTTGGCCCCCTCCGTCTCTCGACCCCTCGTTTTTCGGCATTGTTTACGAATCACTTTTGCACAATAAAATTTGCTTGCAGTGAAGCTGAATTAATCTATCTTTCGTCACCAATTTCTCAAATATGGCACGGGCAGGGCACAGGATGGCTTCGGAACGGGCTCTCATGGAATCCCATGAAATTCTGCGCGAGGTGTTCAAAAAGGTAGGCTGCAAAACTGTGGCGGCGGAGATGAATCTGTCGCTGTCCCTCATCCATCAATGGTCGCGCGGCATCGACGGCAAAAGCGCCGCGGCCAATCCCCTGGACCGCATGGCCCAATTGCTGGAGGTGACGGCCGACCGGCGGCTGGCCGACTGGATTTGCGCCCAGCAGAACGGTTTCTTCGTGAAAAATCCCCCGGCAAAAAAGGCCCTGGCGGATTTGCCGTCGGCCGGGCTGGCGGCGGCGAAGGATTTGAGCCAGATGGAGACGGCGTTGCTGGAAACGCTGGCGCAGCCGGGAACACCCGCGCCGGCGAAAAAGTTGCGTCACCTGTGGGAAGTGTCGAAGTCGAACACGGAACAGTTGGTGCGGGCACTGGAGGACGGAAAATTCCGGCAGAAGTTGATCATGTGGTTCATCAAACTGTATCCGATCTGGGATGCCGCCACGCCGGGCGGACTGATTTGAAGCGCGACAAACACACGCACAAAAACAGGATCCAAAACAGTTTTTGACAGGATTAACAGGATGGACAGGATGCCGAAATGAATGAAAAGAAAACTGTCAGAAACTTTATCCTGCAAATCCTGTCATCTTGTCTCCAGGCCTTCCCGAGCTGTTTTTGACAGGATTAACAGGATGGACAGGATGCCGAAATGAATGAAAAGAAAACCCGTCAGAGACTTTATCCTGTAAATCCTGTCATCCTGTCTCCATGCTTTCCCGAATGCTTTTGACAGGATTAACAGGATGGACAGGATGCCGAAATGAATGAAAAGAAAACCCGTCAGAAACTTTATCCTGTAAATCCTGTTCATCCTGTCTCCAGGTTTCCCGAGCTGTTTTTGACAGGATTAACAGGATGGGCAGGATGCCGAAATGAATGAAAAGAAAACCCGTCAGAGACTTTATCCTGTAAATCCTGTCATCCTGTCCAAATAGAAAGAGAACAAAATGGAAGACCACAACCTGACCGGCAAGATTATCGGTTGCGCGATGAAGGTACACTCCACGCTGGGGCCGGGTTTCCTGGAATCAGTTTACCAAAAAGCTTTGGCTCACGAATTGGAAAAGGCCGGGTTGCTGGTCGAGTGCGAAAAATTGATCACTGTCCGTTATGATGGCCTGGTTGTTGGCGAATTCTCGGCCGACATGCTCGTCGAGCAGAGTGTCATGGTCGAACTGAAAGCAAACCAGGCCCTTGGTCCAGCCAATGAAGTGCAATTGGTAAACTACCTGACGGCCACCGGCATCGAGATTGGTTTGTTGCTAAACTTCGGCGCCGAACGCCTGGAGTACAAAAGAAAAAACAGGACGTACCGGCCAAAACAGCCTCCAATAGAGTTCACCCTTTAAATCAGAATACATGACAGGATGGGGACGGTATTAAAAACATGAAAACCAACAGATCAGGTCTCTCCACAATTTATCCTGTACATCCTGTCAAAAACAATTTCCGACAGGATTAACAGGATGGACAGGATGTCGAAATGAATGAAAAGAAAACCCATCAGAGACTTTATTCTGCAAATCCTGTCATCCTGTCAAAATGCTTTTTCGGGCCAAAGCCAGACAGGATTAACATAAGGATTCTGAAACGCATGAAAATCAACGAACCGGGACTGGACAGGATGACAGGATGGGGACGGCATTAAAAACATGAAAGCCAACAGATCAGGTCTCTCCAGAATTTATCCTGTACATCCTGTCAAAAACAATTTCCGACAGGATTAACATGATGGACAGGATTTTGAAACCAATGAAACCAAACTCACCTAAAACCCGCTTGGTTTCCCGGCGATCAGCATCTAAGTTGCGGGCGTGTTGACCGATATCAAATCGCTCGCCCGCGACGAGCTGGAAGCCCGGTTTAAATCCTGGGACCAGCCCGTTTACCGCGTCGGCCAGTTGCTGGAATGGCTGTATGTCCACCGGGCAACGTCCTGGGACGCCATGACGAACCTGCCGCGGCCGCTGCGGGAGAAGTTGCGCGAGCATTTTTCGCTGCGCTCGCTCGAACTGGTCCGCAAACAGGGAGCTCACGATACCACGCAAAAATTCCTCTGGCGGCTGCACGATCATTCGCTCATCGAAAGCGTCCTGATTCCCGCCAATCCGGCCCTGTACGGCGACGCCAGCGATCGTCATACCCTGTGCGTATCCACCCAGGTCGGCTGCGCCTATGGCTGTAAATTCTGCGCCAGCGGCCTGGAAGGCTGGAAACGCAATCTCACCCCGGACGAAATCGTCGAACAGGTGCTGGCAACGGAAAGATGGGCATCCTCCTCGTCCTCCTTCTCGTCCTCGTCCTCGAATTCAAACGAATCGATTACGAGAACGAGAACGAGGACGACGACGAGGACGATAGACAATATTGTGGTCATGGGCATGGGCGAGCCGCTGGCTAATTACGATTCCCTGCTCAAGGCGCTCAAAATCCTGAATGCGCCGTGGGGCGGCGGCATCGGCGCCCGGAAGATCACCATTTCCACCAGCGGCCTGGCGCCGCAAATCCGCCAGCTCGCCCGCGAACCGCTGCAATTCCGGCTGGCCCTGTCGCTCCATGGCGCCACCGATGCCGTGCGGAACCGGATCATGCCGGTGAACCGCAAGTATCCGCTCCAGGAACTCGTCGCCGCCTGCGAGGAATATCGGGACCAAAAAGGCCGGATGATTACGTTCGAATACATCCTGATCGCCGGGGTGAATGACGCGGTCGAACAGGCCCGGCCGCTGGCGGTCCTCGCCAAAAAACTCTTCGCCAAGGTGAACCTGATTCCCTACAACCGCGTCGAAGGCCTGCCCTGGGAACGGCCGACGGAGGAAACCTGCGAAGCTTTTCTCGCCGCATTGCAAAAGCTGAAGGTCACCGCCACGCTCCGGCGGGAGAAAGGCCATGACATCGACGCCGCCTGCGGCCAGTTGCGACTGAAAACCGAACGCGACTTGAAAGCGGCGGCCGGACAGCCGGCGCAGGTTTAATCCGGTTTGCGCCGGAAAACGACGAGCGGTTCGGACAACGACACCGAATCCAGGTTCGTTCCGTCCCAAAGCGAAGCCAGCTTCCCGCCGGCGCCGAAACCCACGACACCGATTTTGTCGTAATGGTCGCGGGCATACGATTCGAACCAGTCGGATAGATAGCGCGGCGAGTCCGGATTCGGCAGCCAGGAAAGTTGCGCCTGCACCTGGACGAGGAAGTCCGGACGGTTGGTTTCGATTTCCCGCACCATGTCCCGTTGCATCTCGAGCGCATGCGGCTGGGATTCCATCAGCGCATACGTGTAAATGTAACCGGTCGCGGAATGGCGCCGCGCGTAAAAATAAATTTCCGGCTCGGACCCCATCACCGCCACCGTGGCCCGGACGGGGGAATTTTCCCGCAGATGATTTCCGACCGCAACGGCCTCGACGAACGGATTCCGCGGATAAAGATTCCGGCTGGCTTCCGCTGGCGGCCATTGGAACAGCGGTTGAGCCTGATCATAAATCGCCCAGGCCAGCACCAGGCCGAACGCGATCACCGGCAGGCTTTTGAAGACGTCGGCAAGCCAGGTGAAACGCCACGCCGACCGCAAGGCCGCCACCGCCATGCCCGTGAGCAGCGCAAAGGCCGGCAACAGCAGAATGAAATAGTGTCCGCGGAAATAGAATCCGGCCGCGGTCCCCAAAAATGAAAAGCACCAGAGCGCGACGGCGAAGGCCAGCGGACGGCGGAACGCCCGTTGACTGCCCGCCGCGATCATCCCGGCGAGCGTCAGCAGCCAGAACCCCGCCGACAAATCGCGCGTCTGCCGGAGATGCTCGACCAGGCAACCCTGGATTCCCGTGGCCAGCGGCATGGCGGTTTCGTAAATCCGCGCATAGACCACCGTCCAGAACCAGAACCGGCCGAACACGCCGGCGAAAGCCAGCCACAGGCAGGTCAAGGCGAAGGGCAAAGCCAGCCCGGCGCCGAATCCGAGGATTTTACGCGCAGACGGTTTCGATAAGAGTTCACGCTTTTGCCATCCGGTCCAGGCCAGATAACCTGCGCCGAACAATCCGAAACAGGCGCCCTGTTGTTTCATTAAAAATGACAGGCCCAACAGCAGGCCGCTGCCGAAAAAAAGCTTTCCGGCGCCGGTTTCGACGGCCCGGAGCAACAACAGAATTCCCGGCACGGCAAACAGCACCACGAAATGATTGGCGTGCGCGGCCAGTCCGGCCACGGCGGGACTCAGGGTCATGACGGCGTAACTGGCGCAGGCCACGATTCCGGCGAGGTTTCCAAACAGTTTTCGGCCCAGCAGGAATACAAAAACGATCGTCAGGCTGTTCACCAGCAGCAAGGTCAGGTGAACGCCGGAAGTGGTCTGCCCAAACAGCGCCATGCCCAGCGCATAGGCCAGGTAGGTGCCGGGCAATTTCATGTTCCAGGCCAGTTCGTACGGCGGAATGCCCTGAAGAATCAATTGGCCCGCGTAGGCGTATTCTCCTTCGTCGCGTTCCAACGGCAGGTCGAGCAGGCGAATTCGGACGCAGCCGGCAAACAACAGGACCAGCAGCACCAGCAGCCAGGACCCGAAACAGACCCGCGCGCGCGAGGAAGAATCCGGGGTGGCCGATGGCGTTTCCATCCGGCGTGGGATAGCACAACGGATTCGGATTCGAAAGGTTTTATGTGTTGCACGGTTTGAGGCGCGTTGCCATTCAATGCGTTGGGGCCGCTGCGGCTGAGACAGCCGCGGTCCGAAGATGGCGGGCGGAAATTCTGTGTTTGATCCGGGCCTTTTCCGCGCTAAGTTGGGCGGGTGATTGCGTTGCTAGACTATGGTTCCGGCAACCTGCGCAGCGTCCATAAAGCGCTGCTGAAGGTCGGCGCGGAAGTGCGCATCGTCCAGCGGCCGGATGAAATCGACGGCGCCCGGGCGATGGTGTTGCCGGGCGTCGGCGCCTTCGACGACTGCATCAATGCGTTGCGCCGGCAGGAACTGCTTGAAGGCGCGCGGGATTTTATCCGGTCAGGCAAACCGTTTCTCGGCATATGCGTTGGCTACCAGGCGTTGTTCGAAAAAAGCGAGGAATTCAATTCCTGCGCCGCCGGGCTGGGAATTTTCAAGGGCCGCGTCATCCGATTTTCGGAACAACCCGGGCTGAAAATTCCGCAGATCGGCTGGAACCGGCTGGAGCTGGCCCGGCCCGACTGCCCGTTGTTCCGCGGCGTGGCTGACGGCAGTTATGTCTATTTCGTCCACAGCTTCTTCCCCCGGCCCGACGACGACGGCATTGTCGCCACCCGCACGGATTACGGCGGCCGGTTCGCTTCCGCGGTCTGGCGCGACAATGTTTTTGCCACGCAATTTCATCCTGAAAAAAGCCAGAAGATCGGCTTGAAATTACTGGAGAATTTTGTGGCGCTGGCCGGACATTGAACTGATTATGAACCTGAACGAAAAATTTTTCCGGCTTTCGGCCCTGGCGCTGTTGGCCACCGGTCCCGCCGGCTGCCAGTCCACGAGCCAGGTGGTGCCGATCAACCACGGTTACGAAGAAGTGGGCCACCCGACGCACAATCCTGACGCCGAGCCGGAAGCCGCCCGGGTTTCATTCCAATATCGCGAACCGAACGGCCATGCGGACCTGATCTGGCCCGCCTTGTACGGCGTGAATGAAGTCATCCACGACGACATCGCGATATTCGTGGGTGACCAATCCTATCAGCAGCCGGACTTTGAAAATCCCCGTGGCACCAAACCGCGATTGTTTGCGGTGCGGGCGCCGGGTTTGCCACTGGACATCACGGACGAAGTTTTGTGGCGCTGGTCGAAAACGTCGGGAAAAGATTTCCAGCAGGCCCGGGGCAAGTTAAGCCTGATCACGCCGATGGAAAACAATGGCCACCTGGATCTCCATTTGGTGTTCTGGACCGACGACGCCGGCTGGCCGGATGCCATCTATTCCCTGGACTGGAACCAGGTCCAGGACATCATGCACGAAATCAAAGCGAAGGGCACGGAGCACCATGAATTAAGATGGAAGACTCCTTACCTCGAAAAGAGTTTTTCGAACTGAAAATTCTTTCAGTGTCGACGCTGTGCGCCGATTTCGAGCCACAGGCTCGACGCTACATCAAATTCTGACACCGGGCGCATATCAAAAAAAGAACGGGTTGGCCAGACTCCTGGATTGCCGCAAACCCGCCACGTTTTGGAAAGAGCCGAACCTCGGGACCAAAGCGGTGTCGCTCCCGCTTTGCGGGATTGCCACCGCAGTCCAAAACCGCCGGCCATTGTCGGAACTTGCTTTTTCTCCCGCCCTGACGCATTTTGCCGCTCAAGGAATTAACTGACCGAAACGAAAGGATTAAAAACTATGGCACATGAACTACCTCCCCTGCCCTATCCAGCCGACGCTTTGGAACCTCACATCGACAAAGCCACGATGGAAATCCATCACGGCGGCCATCATAAAGCCTACGTGGACAACCTGAACAAAGCCATCGCCGGCAACGCCGCGCTCGAGGCCAAATCAGTCGATGCCCTGATCAAGGACCTTGCCTCCGTGCCCGAAAACATCCGCGGATCGGTGCGCAACAATGGCGGCGGCCACTGGAACCATTCTTTCTTCTGGAAAATTCTCGGGCCCAAGGCCGGCGGTGCCCCTTCCGGGAAGCTCGCCGACGCCATCAATTCGGCGTTCGGTTCTTTCGCTGATTTTCAGGCCAAGTTCGAAGCGGCGGGACTGGCGCGGTTCGGCAGCGGCTGGGCGTGGCTGGTCGCCAACGGCGGCAAACTGGAAATTGTTTCCACGGCCAACCAGGATAATCCGCTCATGGGCAAGGCCATTGCCGGCTGCGAAGGCAAACCGGTTCTTGGCGTCGACGTCTGGGAACACGCCTATTATCTCAAACACCAGAACAAACGCGCCGCCTACCTCAAAACCGTCTGGAACGCGATCAATTGGAACGAAGTCGCGAAAAATCTATAAATTGGAACGTAGGAGCCGAGGTGACGAGGCTCTGATTTGAATGGAGACTCCTCACGTCATCTCCTGCCTTCGACAAGAACGCGCCGGTCCAACGACCGGCGCGTTTTTCGGTCAAATCCCCCGTTCGTCGACGATCCGGTTTCCCTTGCCCAGGACGATGACGCGCGGTTTCCATTTCGCCGCCTTTTTTTTGTCCACCACCGCAAAGTTCATAATCGTCAGCCGGTCGCCTTTTTTGCCGAGATGCGCCACCGCGCCGTTCATGATGATTTCGCCGGAATGACGTTTGCCGCGGATGACGTAGGTTTCAAACCGGTTCCCGTTGGCCATGTTGCCGCACAGGATGCGTTCATATTCCTGGAGGCCGGCCTTTTCCATCAGGTCGGCGGCAATGGTCAGGCTGCCCTCATACTTCACGTTGCCGCCGGTGACTGTGGCGCGGTGAATTTTCGATTTCAGCAAATGAATCTGCATGAGCCACTGAGTATAATGCACTTCAGCGTTACTTCAACCTGAGAAAATTTTTCATAATCTGCCGGCCGCTCTCGGTAAGAATGCTTTCAGGATGGAATTGCACGCCCCAGACCGGCAGGTCCTTGTGGCGCACCCCCATGATTTCGCCCTCCTCGGTCTCGGCCGTGATTTCCAGGCAATCCGGCAGCGTATCCCGCTTGATCACCAGCGAATGGTAGCGCGTGGCCAGGAAGGGATTCGGCATGCCTTCAAACAGATCCCTGCCGTTGTGTTTGATCGCCGAAGTTTTGCCGTGCATCATCCGGTAATTCACCACGACGTCGGCGCCGAACGTGTGCCCGATGCATTGATGGCCGAGGCACACGCCGAACACCGGGATGCGCTGGCCGCCGAAATTGCGGATCACCTCGTTGGACAGACCGGATTCGCGCGGCGAACAGGGACCGGGCGACACCAGGATGCGTTCCGGCTTCAGTTCGCGGATGGCGTCGAGCGTGATTTCATCGTTGCGGCGCACCTGCAGGTCCACCTGCAGTTCCCCGAGGTACTGCACGAGGTTGTAGGTGAACGAATCGTAATTGTCGATGACCAGGACCATGAACCGACAAACTACCTCACCCGATGGACTTTGCAAATCTCAAACCAATACCCGTTCCAGGACGTCGGCCGGGACTTTCCGACCCCAGGCGACCCGGCCGATTTTTTTGGCGAGCACGAACCTGATTTCTCCGCCGCTGACTTTTTTATCCAGCTGCATGGCCGCCAGCAGCTTTTTGCGCCGGGGGAAGTTCAGCGCTATGGCCGTCGGCAAACCGGCGCGCGCAAACAACTCCCGGATCCGATTGACGTCCGCGCCGGGCAAACCGTCTACAGTTTCCGAAAGCCGGGCGGCGGCAACCTGGCCGATGGAAATGGCTTCGCCGTGCAGGTATTTGCCGTAGCCGGAGATGTTCTCAATGGCGTGGCCGATGGTGTGGCCGAAATTCAGGATGGCCCGCAGGCCGCCTTCGGTTTCATCGCGGCTGACGACTTCCGCCTTGATTTCGCAGCAACGCGCCACCACCGCGGCGAGGATTTTTGGCTCGCGCCGGAGCAGCCCGGGCAGTTCGCGTTCCAATTGCGCAAACAGCCTGGCGTCGTAAATGATGCCGTACTTGATGACTTCGGCCAGGCCGGCGCGAAATTCACGTTCCGGCAACCGCTTCAACGTGTCCAGGTCGCAGAGCACCAGCCGGGGTTGATAGAATGCGCCGACCAGGTTCTTGCCGGCCTTCAAATTCACACCCACCTTGCCGCCAACGGAACTGTCCACCTGCGCCAGCAGGGTCGTCGGCACCTGCACGAACGCGACACCCCGCAGATAAGTCGCCGCGATGAATCCGGCCAGGTCACCCACCACGCCGCCACCCAGCGCGACGATGAAGGATTTGCGTTCCAGCCGGTGCGCGGCCAGCAGGTCATAGACGGTTTGGACGGTTCTCAGGCTTTTAGCCATTTCACCCGCCGGAACCACGATCAGCGACGGGGAAAAGCCGGCGGCGGCGAGCGAATTGAAAGCCGCTTTGGCAAACCATTTGCCGACGTTGGTGTCGGTGACTATGGCGCCGCGCGATCCCAGCTTCAGCCGGGCGCATTCGGCGCCCAGGCCGGCAAGCAGGCCACTGCCAATTTTAATGGCATAACTGCGATCACCCAACTGGACTGGAACCGTGCGCACAGGCCAAGAATAGTGGCTGAAGGTCCGGTGTCAAAGTTTTGGTAATGGCTCATTGTGTGGTCGGGACCGCGCCGCGCGCCGGCTACCCTCGCCGTGGGGCAGATATTCGTGTCTGCCGGTTGGTGGAACCTCCGGTTCCATCCCGGGCGACTGGAAAGTCGCCCCCACCGGCCGGCTGAAAAGCTGCCCTACGCCGGCGTCGGAAACACGCGGCGCTGTCCCTGCCAAAAAGCGATCCCGTCCGCAGAAGCCAGATGCCATTCTGCGGACGGGAATTGTAACCCACTCCACTAATCGTATTCAGCGAGCGTGACCAGGCCTTCCGGACTCGACACGCCTGTGCCCTGAACAAAAATAATGTGCTCGTAGCCGAGATTGCGCAACCCGACGAAGAGCGGTGTGCCGCGGTTGCGGAACTGGCTGCCGATTTGCGGCTCGGTGTAATTTTCGAGAATCACGACCGCCGTCAGGTGTTGGGGCAACATCCGGGCGGCGGCGAGCAAGGTGTCGCAATCTTCCTGTTGGGAAACCGTCGGCTGTATCATCTGACAGGTTTTGTCATCCAAAGATCGAATGACCAACGCCGTTGTATCGGTGTTGTGAAACGATTCCGGCGGGGCCGGAGTGGCGCACGACGTCAACCAGACCGCCAGGGCGGCGATGCTCAGGGTACAGATTATTTTCATCGTAATGACTTTCTCGCAAATCGCTTGCAACTTTGGTGCCAGCGAAAGTGAGTTTGAATTCCGAACAAATTTTTCCCGGGAGTGTAACGGATTGGGGCGGGTCAAATTTTTTTTAGGCAGTCAGACCCATCGGCAAAACCAGACCGCCGGAAGAAATAATTGCCGGCTCACAGAAACCGCAACAACAGGCTCGGGACGCACCCCAGAAGAATGACCAATCCCGCCAGGACGGCCAGCGCGAACATCATCAGCGGTGGAACTTTGATTGCCGGCGCGCTCTCGTCGGCATCCAGCACGTAAGCCCGTTTGAGCACCTGCAAATAGTAGTAAAACGACACGGCGCTCATCACGATCGCCAGAATCACCAGCCAGAGCAGTCCAAGATGGGCGGAATCTGCCTCCACCACCGCGCTGAACAGGAAAAACTTTCCGATGAAACCGGCCAGCGGCGGGATACCGCCGAGCGAGAGCAGAAAAACCAGCAGGCACAACGCCAGGGCCGGAGCCCGCCGGCTGAGCCCGGCGAAGTTGGCCAGGGCATCGCCGCCGGTCGCCTCTTCCACCACCGCCACCACCCCGAACGCGCCCAGCACCGTCAACGCATAGGTGATGACATAAAACATCAGCGCACTCCGGCTGTACGACGTATTCGCCGCCACCCCCAGCAACATATAACCGGCATGGGCGATGGCCGAATACGCCAGCAGCCGTTTCACGCTGGACTGCACAATCGCCGTGAGATTGCCCAGTACCATGGACAACGCCGCCGCCACGGCAATCACCGGCACCCACCCCGGCACATATCCGTGCCACACGGCGCTGCCGGTTGCACTCATAAAACCGACGGCCAGGACTTTTGCCAGGATATAAAAGCTGGCCACCTTGGAACCGGCGCCGATGAACGCCGCGCTCGGCGTCGGGGCACCTTCGTAGGCGTCCGGCGCCCACAAATGGAACGGCACCGCCGCGACTTTGAAGCCGAACCCGATCACGGTCGTCACCACCGCCACCAGCAGCAGCGGGTCCATGGTGTGGTCGCCCAGCTTGTTGGCGATCTGATACAGGTTGGTGGAACCGGACAGGCCGTAAAGCAGGCTGAATCCGAACAATAAAAACGCCGCGGACATGCCGCCGAACAGGAAATATTTCAAGGCCGCCTCGCTGGAGCGGGCATTGCGTTTGTTGAACGCCGTCAGGACGTAGAGCGACAGGCTGGCCAGCTCCAGCGAGATGAAAATCATCAGCAGGTCGCCGGAACTGACGAGGAACATCAGGCCCAGCGTCGCCAGCAGAACCATCGCCAGGTATTCCCCGACGTGTTCGGTGAATTTGCCAGACTCGGAAATCAACACGGTAAAAATCGTCAGCACCAGCAGCACATTCTTCACAAAATCCGTCGGCGCATCCACGATCAACATGCCGTTCAGAAAATCGGCGTTCCCGTCCCGCACCAGGGTGAACATCATCGCCATCAGGCAGCCCAGAATCGCCACCAGCGCGCCGGTCCGGAAGCGGATCCCAACCGGTTGGCCGCACACCACGATTAAATCCGTCGCCAATACCAGCAGCACCGTGATCGTCAACACGGTTTCCGGCGCGGCCAACCGCAGGACTTCGAGATAGTTCACAGCGACCCTCCCTTCAACAACCGCTCAAACAACGGCGAGTTCAGGCAGGGCTGGATCCAGTTCAGCAGCAGGCCGGGGAACAGGCCGATGACCAGTGAGGCCACGATCAGCATTACCGCCCCAAACCGTTCCGGCGTCGAAATGGGTTCCAGCGGATGGTCATGGCCGGATCTGTCCGCCGGCCAGTCCGAGTAAAACGCCTTTTGCCAGGCGCGGAGGATATAGGCCACGCCGACGATAATGCCGACGCCCGACAGCAGCGTCAGCTTCGGGAAAACCGTCCACGCACCCCACAGCACCTGCAGTTCAGCCACAAAACCGCTGAAGCCCGGCAGGCCCATCGACGCCACGCCCGCCAGTACAAACGTCACGCCGGCGAACGGCAGCAACTTGCCCAGGTGCAGCATCTGAAGATCGTTGAAATCACGCGTGTGCGTCCGGTCGTACACCATGCGGCCGACGACGGCGAACAACAGCCCGGCAATGATGCCATGCGAAAACATCTGCAGCACCGCCCCGCTGAGCCCGATGGTATTGAGCGTGGCCAGCCCGAGCAGCACAAAGCCCATATGACTGACGCTGGAATAGCCGATGACAAATTTGAAATCCCGCTGCACCAGCGCCACGCCGGCGCCGTAAACGATGCCGATGACCGCCAAGGCCGCGATTTCATTCTGCCACATCCGCGCGCCATCCGGGAACAACAGCATGGCCACGCGCAGGCAGCCGTACGCGCCGAGCTTCATCACCACCCCGGCCAGCAGCATGGAGCCAGCCGTCGGCGCCGCCACGTGGCCGGTGGGCGCCCAGGTATGGAACGGCCACATGCCCGCCAGGATGCCGAACCCGATGAACATCAGCGGGAATGCCCAGTGCTGGAAGCCGATCGGGAGGGCGACCCGCGACAGTTCCACCAGATCCAGCGACGCGTGACCGGTCTGCGTCCGCGCCACCACCCAGGTGGCGATCAGGCCGATGAGGACGAGGTGGCTGCCGACAAATGAATAGAGCGCCAGTTTCATCGCGCCGTATTCCTTGCGCGTGCTGCCCCAGCGCGCGATCAGGAAATATTTCGGAATGATGGTCAGTTCATAAAACACGAACAGCAGCAGCGCGTCGAAACTGAGAAACACGCCGTAGACACCGCCGATCAGGGCGAGGTAAAACGCGAAAAATTCCTTGGTCCGTTTCTCGATGTTCCAGGAGAACAAAATACCGGCAATCGCCGCCAGGCCGGTCAACACCACCAGCACCAGGCTGATGCCGTCGGCGGCCAGGTAATAATTGGCGCCGATGGCCGGAATCCACGGCACTTTGACGATCGTCATCACCGTGCCCGGATCAGGTTGCTGGATCGCCCCGACGAACGCCACGGCGCAACCGGCCAGGGCCGTGAACAGAGCGACGAAGCGCGCCGCCCGCGCCGCGTCGCGCGGCAGGAGCATCAGCACCAGCACGCCGATAAACGAAATGTAAATGGTCCAGGCGAGCATTATCGATTTACGATTGGCGGTTTACGATTGGCGATTTCATCCGTGATCAAAAATATTGTCCGATCATTTTCACGACGGTGGCGTCGGTGAAACCCAGCACCAGTTGCGGCCAGAGTCCCAGCACGAACATCAGGGCAATGGCGGGCAGGACCAGCAGGCGTTCCGCCGTGGTCAGGTCCGGAAAACTCCGCCAGCGCTCGTTCAGCGGCCCGCAGAAAACACGTTGAATGATGGTGAGCAGAAAGATCGCCGTCACCAACAGGCCGAGCGTCGACACCGCCGCCGCCCAGGGCGCCAGCGGGAACACGCCCTTGAAAATCAGGAACTCGCCGACAAAACCGTTCAACCCCGGCAGGCCGAGGGACGAAAACAGCGAGATGCCCATCAGACCGGTGAAGACCGGAACAACTTTGCGCAAACCGCCGAAATCGTCCAGGCCGCGCCGGCCGCCGCTGCGGGTTTCAATCAGCCAGACAAACAGGAACAGGGTGGAAGCCGTGAGACCATGATTGAACATCTGCAACAGCACGCCGTTGAGCGCCGCCGCCTTTTGCAGTTCCGGCTGATCCGCGGCCGCCGCCGCCCCGGCCGCCGCAAACAAGGCGAGCAGGCAGTAGCCGAGGTGGTTGATGGACGAATAGGCCAGGATCCGCTTCAGGTCGCGTTGGGCAAACGCCGCGCAGGCCGAAAGCACGATGGTCAGCACCGCCAGCACCAGCAGTGGCGTCAGAACCAGCTTGATCTGCTCCGGAAAAATCGGCAGTAAAATGCGAAGGAAACCGTACACGCCCATCTTGGACATCACACCGGTGAGCAGCATGGTTACCGGGCCGGGCGCCTCGGCGTACGCCGCCGGCAGCCAGGTGTGGAACGGCACCACCGGCACCTTCACGGCAAACCCGAGAAAAGCGCCGAAAAACACCAGCAGGCCGATTTCCGATTTCCAGCCGATGGTTTCGCCGAGCCGGGTCGTGATTTCGCCGCGTTTGGCCATGTCGGCCAGTTCGATAAAATCAAAACTGCCCGTCGCCATCCGGATGGCCAGGAAGCTCAGCAGCAGCGTCACGCTGCCGACCATGGTATAGATGAAAAACTGGGTGGCGGCCGGTCCGCGCCGCGGTCCGCCCCACAGTTTGATCAGGAAAAACGCCGGGATCAGCACCAGTTCCCAGAACAGGAACCAATGGAAGAAATTCAACGCCGTGAACGTGCCGAACAATCCGGCCTGCAACCACAATACGAGGGCGTTGTACAGCGGCACGCGGTCATCGATGCGCCACGCCGCCAGCACCGACAGCGGCGTCACGATGGCCGTCAGCAGCACCATCAGCAGGCCGAGAACGTCCACGCCGAGAAAATACTGGATGCCGAGCGATGGCACCCAGTCGTATCGTTCGACGAACTGGAGGTTGCCGGAGACGGAATCGAAATGTTTCCAAAGACAGAGCGCGCCGGCCAGCGCGACGAGATTGACCGCCAGCGTCAGGCCACGCGCGAGCCGTTTCTGCCGCGCGTCGAGGCCCACGACCACAATGCCGCCGAGGAGCGGGACCAGGGTCAGGATGGTCAGCCAGGGGAGCGGGTTCATGGCTTGTGCCCCCAGATCAGGAACAGAATCAGGATCACCAGCGCCGCGCCGATGACGCGCAGGTACGATTGGACGCGGCCGGCATGCCAGCTCGACAGTTCCCCGCCGCTCTCGCGCAGCGCGTCACAGCCGGTGTCGAAGCCGAGGTCCACCACAAATTCATCCGTGAACCGGTACAGGCGGGCCAGGCCCAGCGTGATCCAGGTCACCAGCAGGACCACGCCGCCCCAGATCCAGCGATCCAGAAAATCGCACAACTGCGCCGCCAGCGCGTTGAGGCGGACGACCGTCGCGTCGTAGAATTCATCGATGAAATATTTATTCTGCAGCCACCGGAACAGGGCCGGCTGGGCCGCCTCCAGCACATCGGGTTCGGCGGCCGTTTTCCGCCGGCGTTTGCCATAAAGCCGCCACCCCAGGCCCAGGCCGGTGAAGACGATCACCACCGAGGTCAGCATCAGGCCCACGGTATCATGGTCGGTCAGCTTGTCGAAATTAAGCTCGGCCGGTTTGCCGTTGAGAAATCCGGCGAACCAGGGCCACGCCGGCGTTCCGACGAAGCCCAGTAAAATCGCAAACGCCGCCAGGAGGATGAGCGGAACGGTCATGACGGCGGGGCTTTCGTGGGGATGCTGATCCGCGTGGCTGCTTTCGGAAGAAAGCGGCCTTTTTTCCCCGGGCGAATGCGAATCAGCGGCGTTCTGCCGAACGCCGCCACGGTACCCGCCGAAAAACACCAGCGCGACCTGGCGCGTCATGTAAAACGCGGTCAGCAACGCGCCGGCGCAACCGAGCAGGAAAGGAATGAAGGACACCGGCCACTCGCGCGCCGCATGCAGGATTTCATCCTTGCTCCAGAACCCGGAGAAGAACAGTGGAAATCCGGACAGCGCCAGCATGCCGATGGCATAAGTCACAAACGTCACCGGCATGTATTTCTTCAGCCCGCCCATTTTGTAAACATCCTGCTCTTCATGGCAGCCGTGGATAACCGAGCCGGAGCCGAGGAACAACAGCGCCTTGAAAAAGGCATGGGTGATCAGATGAAACATGCCGACTGCCACGCCGCCGACGCCCAGGCCCAGCATCATGTAACCCAGTTGCGAAACCGTGGAATAGGCGAGAATCCGTTTGATGTCCGTTTGCGCCACGGCAATGGACGCGGCAAAAATCGCCGTCAGCGCGCCGACCCAGGTTACCACATTCAGCGCCGTGGTCACGGATGCGCCATGTTCGACCGGGTTGGCCCCCGCGGCCATCAACGGATAGACCCGGGCCACGAGAAAAACGCCGGCCGCCACCATCGTCGCGGCGTGGATGAGCGCGCTGACCGGTGTCGGGCCTTCCATGGCATCGGGCAGCCAGACGTGCAGCGGCAACTGGCCGGATTTGCCGACGGCGCCGAGGAAGATCAACAGGCCGATGGCGGTGGACACCGCCATGCCGGTGGCGGTAAGGCGGGTGGCCATGGCGGTGAGCGCCGACGATTCCAGGCAACCGTTGCCGTGGGCGTAGAAATTCAGGGTACCGGTTTGGCCATACAACCAGACCATGCCCAGCAGCAGGCCGAGATCGCCGATGCGGGTGGTGATGAAGGCTTTCTTGGCCGCCGCGGCCGCGCTCGGCTTGTGATACCAGAACCCGATGAGCAGGTAGCTGGTGAGGCCGACGATTTCCCAGCAGATAAAAAACAGGAGCAGGTTATTGGCGATGACGACGCCGAGCATGGCGCCGGCGAAGAGCGACAGGAAACAGAAAAACCGCATGAAGTTCTGGTCGTGCGCCATGTATCCGACGCTGAAGATAAAGATCAGCAGGCTGACGAACGTCACCATCACCAGCATGATCGCCGTGAGTGGATCCAGCACCCAATCCAGGCGCAGCCATTTGTCCGGTTCCGGCCCGCCGAACCGGATCCAATTGAACCCGGCGATCTCGCGGAACACGCCCCCGCCCTCGACATGATGCAACAGGGCGGCGCTGAAGGCGCAGAGCGAGAGCAGGAACGCCAGGACCATCGAACCGATGGCCAGCGTCGCCGCCAGTTTGCGCTGCGGTTGTTTGTTGACGGCAATGACAGCCGAAGCCACCAGCGGCAGCGCCGGAATCAGCCACAGATTTTGGGCAATCCAGGTCATCCTTTCAAATCTTTGATTTCATCCAGATTGGCGGTCCGGTAATGGCGATAAATGGCGATGATGAGGGCCAGCCCCACCGCGGCTTCCGCCGCCGCGATGGCGATGGAAAAAATCACGAACAGCAGCCCGGTCAACGCCTCGGGATGCGGACCAAAACGCCAGAAGGCGATGAAATTCAGGTTGGCGGCGTTGAGCATCAGTTCGATGCCGACCAGGGCGAGGATCGCGTTGCGCCGCGTGACGGCGCCCGCCAGGCCGATGGCGAACAACAATGCTGAAACCAGGAGGCAACCTTGCAATGCAGTCATACGCGGCCTCCGGTTTCAGCTTCGCAGGAGCCGGCGGGAGGAGGCTCTGATTTCATGGAAGAATGAGCCTCGTCACCTCGGCTGCTACTCGATTTTTCAGGTTCATCTTTCATCGCGATGATGACCGCGCCGATCATTGCCGCGGTCAGCAGCAGGCCGATGGCTTCGAGGGGCAGCAGGAACCGGGTCATCAGGAGGTCGCCGATATTTTTGACGGTCGCCGCCGGTTCCGGCGGCATTTCGGCGGGCAACGCGGGACTGTGCAGGACCGCCCAGCCGAGGGCGGCAAAGACCACGGCCGCGATCACGATGCCCGACACCCAACCGGGTGACACGACGGCCTGGTTGGGAGGGGCGTCGCTGCGCGTCAGAAGGATCGCAAAAACAATCAGGATGGCGACGGCGCCGACGTACACGAGGATCTGGGCAAACCCGACGAACTGTGCACCGAGGTAGAGATAGAGTGCCGCCAGCCCGGCCAGCGCCACGACCAGCGACAGGGCGCAATGCACCAGGCCGCGGAGGCTCATCGCCGCCGCTGCGGCAAACAATAGGACCACGGCAATAATAATGAATGGCAGAGACATGGTTAAATCACCACACCATCGAACCGGCTGAATCGTTCATTCGGCAAAGCGATAACTTCGCTTGCCGAGTTTCTGCTTTTCCATGAGGCCCCGACCCAACAGGGCATAGAAACCGAAAATGACCGCGGAACAGACCACCCACCGCATCGGGCCGGCGCCCAGGAAATGCCAGAGACCGGCGGCGACAATATTGACGAGGGACAGCGGCAGCATGAATTTCCAGGCCAGGTTCATGAGCTGGTCCATCCGCAGCCGCGGCAACGTGGCCCGGATCCAGATAAAGGTGAAAACCATGGCCATCAGCTTGATAAAAAACCAGAGATACGACGGCACCCACGTCAGGAATGAAAACGGCGCGGTCCAGCCGCCGAGGAACAGTGTGATGCCCAGCGCGATGGCAGCGAACATGCCCAGGTATTCTCCCAGGAAAAACAACGCGAATTTAAACCCGGAATATTCCGTGAAATAGCCGGCGATGATCTCCGATTCCGCCTCCGGCAGGTCGAACGGTGTGCGGTTGGATTCCGCCAGCGAAGCGATGGTGAACAGAATGAACCCGGCAAATCCCCACGGCGTGAAGACGTACCAATGCGCAATGCCAAAGGTGTATTGGTTCTGGGCAGCGACAATGTCCACCGTCCGGAGCGAACCGGCGGTCATGATGACGACGATGGCGGACAGGATGAGGGGAATTTCATAGCTGATCATTTGCGCGATGGCCCGCATGGCGCCCAGCAGGGAATATTTATTGTGACTGGACCAGCCGGCCATGAACACGGACAGTTCCACGGCCCCGCCGACGGCAAAGAAAAAGAGCACGCCCGCGTCGTAGTCGGCGGCGGTCATGTGGCGGCCGATGGGCAATACGGCATAGGCCAGGAGGGCCGGGACAAGCATGACAACCGGTGCCAGGAAATGCACCACTTTGTCGGCCGCCCGGGGCACGATGTCCTCCTTGGTCAGCATCTTCAGGCCGTCGGGCAGGAACTGGCCGAAGCCGGCGAGACGCCAGTTGACGATTTTGTTCAGCGGCCAGGGCACACCCACGCGATTGGGGCCGTAGCGGTTCTGGATGCGGCCGATGCCTTTGCGTTCGAAAATGGTGACGAAGGCGAACAGGGTGGCGAAGACCACTGGAATGAGCACCACCGAGATCAGGGCGGACACAAAGGGGCGCCAGGTTTCCGGGACAAACCCGACCATCTGGTGCTTCAAAATAACAAAAATCTGATCAAACTTTTCGACCATGATACCATCGCCGGCCATTTTGGGTCGGCCCGGGAGCATGGCCAATTATCATCTCTAAATCAAGAACAGAAGCTGTGTAAATACAAACACTTATGATGGGGTTGGATAAAATTTCGCGAGACTGCCCGTCGGCGGCAACCGGCCCGGTCTGCAATCGGCTGAAATCAACGGCGCAATTCTTCGAGCGGCCTTCCGGTGCCGGAAAGTGGAGATGATAAACGGGGTTAATTTGAAGCCGTGGCGTTCCTGCTATTTTTGATTCGCCGGGGGTGTTACAATCCGAAAAAGCAGTTCATTCAGCTCCTGAATCCGGGGCGGCTTGCACAGCACCATGTCCACCGTGGGAGCAGCTTCCGTCTCGTCATCAGCCGCAACCCCCCACCCCGTCATCATAATAATCGGCGTCCCGGGAGATTCTTCTTTGATGGCACGGGCGACCTGGCGGCCGTCGACGTCGGGCATGGCCAGGTCGGTGATGACGGCTTCGTAGGGCTGATTGTTGCGGACGGCTTTGCGGAACAATCCGATTCCTTCTTCCCCGCCCGCGGCGATCATGACACGATGATCGAAGAAAGTGAGGCATTCGTTCAGGAGTTCCAGGACCTGCGGGTCGTCGTCAATGCACAGCACGCGCAGGGAACGTTTCGGAGCAGCCGGGCATGGGGCATTATCCGCCGGCGGCGCAGTGGTTCCGCGGATGGGAACCGTAAACTGGACGGTGGTTTCACCCTCCGGAGCAACACGTTCAATCTGGATGGCGCCAGTGGGGCCTGATTTTAGGTCGGAAGTATTGGTTTGGTTCATTTTTGGGTTGTTGTTCTGAGTGAGTTTTGTCCCGTCCCAGGAGGGCAAAGGTTGGGCAATCGTGCCCGAAGGAATCCGTTGGCTCCGCCGGGAGCCGGGCGGCGGGCTATCCGCCGCCGGGCGGAGGCAAATGACGTGCATGGTCTTTTTCACGATCGGCTCCTCGATTATTCAAATCGTTCGTCCGGACATTAGATCGTCCGGCATTGAAGGTTATTTAACAGAAACTGCTTAAAATGTAATGACTTAGTGACGACCTGCTGGATTTCAGGGGCGAATTCGGTCTGGTGAGGGGCGGAATTCTTGCTGATATCAATGCGGAAGTGCCTCTTAGGCAAGGCCGGCAATGGTTTCGGCAGGCGATCCCGGCTGCGGAACCCCGAAAAACGGCCGGTTTAACCTGATCAGGACAAGTACTTCGCCGCTAATGACTTATTTTGGGCAGGGACGCCACGCTGCGACGTCCGGACAGTGCTGCGCGCTGTCCCTGCCATTCTTTGAAAATGCGTCTCGCCCGTCCGGCAGAATTATGACGGTTTTTCAGGAGATTTCGGCGGATTGGCCGGCGAGGCAGGAGCCGCGGCCGCTTTGGCCTTGGCTTCAGCGGCGGCTTTGGCTTTGGCCTCCGCTTTGGCTTTTTCCTCGGCCAAATGTGCGTCCACCGCCGCCGCCTCTTCCGGATGGATCCGGCGGTAATACGCGTTGGGTTTGGCCAGCTTGTCTTTGGTCAACAACAGGCCGCCGAACCGGTTGTCCGTGCTCCATTCAAACTCGGTGTCCATTTTAATGGAATCAAACGGGCAGACTTCCACGCAAATCTGGCAGCTCATGCACACCGAAATATCGATGTCGAATGTGAGCGGATAGAGCTGGGGCTGCCCCTTGTAATCCGGTTTCTTGTCCTTGCTCTTGACGATGTAAATGCACTGCGGCGGGCATTCCTTCTCGCAAATCTGGCAGGCCACGCAACGCAAGCCCTTTTCCCGATCGTCACCATCATAGACCAGGAACGGAAACTGGCGGGTGTTCTCCTTCGGCTCCAGGCGTTCCTCGGGATATTGCACGGTGGTCAACCGCTCTTTCGAGACGTAACTCCCGAAAAAGTTCTTCGCCGTCACCGCCATGCCGCGGACGATTTCTTCACCTAACATATTCGCTCCATTGGAACCTGGACGTTGAGCGTTGAATGTTGAATGTTCCCAAAAACATTCAACGCCCAACATTCAACATTCAACATCGATTGACGATTATTCACCGGTCCACCTCCCCCAGGACGATATCCACGCTGCCCAGGATGACGACCGTGTCCGAGATCCGGTGGCCGAGGCACATGTCTTCGAGGATGGTCAGGTTGATGAGACTGGGCGGGCGCACGCGGTATCGATACGGTTGGGGTGAACCGTCGCTGATGAGATAAAAACCCAACTCGCCTTTCGGCGTTTCGATCCGGCCGTAGACCTCGCCGGCTTTCGGACGGAGCCCGCGCAACTTGGCTTTGGGATCCATGACCGGTCCGGCCGGAATGTCGCGCAACGCCGTCTGCAGGATTTTCACGCTTTCGCGCATCTCCAGCACCCGGACCATGTAGCGGTCATAGACATCGCCATGATCTCCCAACGGCACTTTGAAATCGAACCGGCCGTAGATTCCGTACCGGTCGACTTTGCGAAGGTCGTAATTCACTCCCGAAGCGCGGAGCATGGGGCCGGTGATGGCGGCGCTGACGGCCAGGTCGCGCGGCAGGACGCCGATGCCTTGCGTGCGCGCGAGGACGATTTCGTTTTCGGCCAGAAAAGCTTCGAATTCATCGAGAAATTTCCCGTAATTGTCCGTCACCCGCTTTGCCTCGGCCAGCCAGTCCGGGCTGACATCGCACCGGACGCCGCCGAACCGCATGTAATTGCACATCATGCGCGCGCCGCTGACGGATTCGAACAGGTCCAGGATCTTTTCCCGCTCGCGGAAGGCATACATCATCGGCGTGCCCAGCGCGCCCATGTCCTGGGCGAAAAAACCGATCAGGCAGGAATGATTCTGGAGACGGGTCAACTCGGCCATGATCACGCGGATGTATTCGGCGCGTTCCGGGACGGCCAGGCCGGCGAGTTTCTCCACACTGAGCGCGTAAGCCCAGTTGTTGGTCATCGAGCAAAAGTAATCCAGCCGGTCGGTGTACGGCATGGACGCCAGGTAAGTGATGCTCTCGCCGATTTTCTCGTGGTTGCGATGGAGATAGCCAAACACCGGTTTGAGTTTCACCACTTTTTCGCCGTCCAACACCACATCCATGCGGAAGACGCCATGGGTGGACGGATGGTGCGGCCCCATTGAAACCTCGAGGAGCTCGCCCAAAGGTTCGCCGGCCGCGCCGGTTTTGGGCCGGACCTCGCAATTGGGCCGCGCCGGGGATTCCAGGGCTGAGCTCACGCTTTCACCTCCGGCGGATAATGTTTTTTAGCCAGCTCAAGCACCTCGTCGTGTGGTGTCGGCTCGTATTCAAAATCATCGGGCGCAACATAATCCCGGCGCATCGGGAATCCGTCAAACCCGTCCCACATCAGGATGCGGCGCAGGTCGGGATGACCTTCCAGCCGGATGCCGTACAAATCGTAAACTTCGCGTTCCTGCAATTCCGCACCGCGCCAGACCGGAGTCAGGGATACGGCGGGCGTTTCAGGGTCGCGATTGGCCGTGCGCTGCCGGAGGACCACCGGGCCGTGTTTCAGTTCCATCGAATACAGGTGGTACACCACCTCCAGGAAACCGGGCCGCACGGTTTTGCTCGCTTCCTCGACTTCTTTTTCAACGCCGTCGACGACCCGTTTGACTTTCGTTTTAGTTGTGATTTCCGTTTCCGGCCAGTCCACGCCGGTCACATTGGAACAGTAATCGAGGCGCAGTTGGGGATCGTCGCGCAGGAATTTTGCCGCGGCGAGGACGTGGTCCGGGTCCACCTGCAGCGATCGTTCGCCGGCCGGACAATCATTCGGGAGGATTTCAACCCGGGCGCCGGGTACAACGGCTTCGAGGCGCGTTTTGATTTGTTCAGGAGTTTCCACGGGTCAACGTTTGATGGTCGGCGGCTGCCAGACTTCCGGATTGCTGGGCGGTTCCAGGTCGTGGGCGGTGTAAGCCGGCACCGGAAATTCGCCGGGGACGTCGGCGTTGAGATGGCGCGGCCGGTCCGGTCCGGTGAGTTTCTGTTTCGAAATCTTTTCCTGCAGGGTCATGATGGCTTGGATCAACGCCTCCGGGCGGGGCGGGCAGCCGGGGATGGCCACGTCCACCGGAAGATACCGGTCGATACCCTTGAGCACGTTGTAACCCTGTTTGAACGGGCCGCCGGAGATGGCACACGCGCCCATGGCGATGACATATTTCGGCTCGGGCATCTGGTTGTAAAGGCGCACCACCAGCGGCGCCATTTTCTTGGTCACCGTGCCGGCCACGATCATCAGGTCGGCCTGCCGCGGCGAGGGCCGGAACACTTCGGCACCGAAACGGGCGAGGTCGAACCGGGCCATCGAGGCGGCCATCATTTCGATGGCGCAACAGGCGAGTCCGAAGGTGAGCGGCCACACCGAGTTGGCCCGGCCCCAGTTATACAATTCCTCCAGGGTCGTGGTATAAATCCCCTGCTTCTGCAAGTCGCTTCTTAGTTCCTCGTCAATCATGTTGATCCATTCACCCGATACCGGCGGGTTTCCGAAGACCGGCGTCTCATTTCCAGGTCAGGACTCCTTTCTTCCAGGCCCATACCAGTCCTTCCACCAGCAGCAGGATAAAAATCATCATGGCCAGAAAAGCCCCGACGGACAGGCCGGTGAAGGAAACGGCGAACGGCAGCAGAAAAATCGTTTCCACGTCGAACACCAGGAAAATAATGGCGTACAGATAATATTCCGACCGGAACGAAACCCACGCGTCGCCCCTGGATTCCAGGCCGCACTCGTAGATCGCGTTTTTGTCTTTGCCGGGTTTGTTGGGCGAGAAGAACATGGCCCAGACACGGGCGAGCGCCAGCGGCCCCAGCGCAAAGCCCACCGCCACCGCCATCAGCAGGACAATGACCCAATATGAATTTCCGGATGTTTCCATTGTGTATCGGTTTATTTGAAAAATGTTAAAGCCGGACCCCGGTTGCCGGGGAAATCCAGCCAATGACTCGTACGCCTGACCGCCGGGGGCTTTCGCCAGATCGCCCACCAATAGCAACGCTAAGACCGCAACCGGGAAAGTCAAGTTTCGGTAAAATCAGGTGGCGTCTTAATTTGGACTGCGCGGACATGTCCGCGCTTTGGGTCGATGCGACATATCGCGTCAGGGAAAGCGGCGGCATGCCGCCACACTCCAAATCAGGACACTCCCTGAAATCATAACCGTTTATGGCCCGGGCAGCTTCATCCACGCCGGCGGGCACCTGCAATATTGTTTTCCGGATCCTCATCTTGTCGCCGTACGGCAATCAGTCCTTGAGCGGTTACCCGGCCGCCCGTGCCACTGGCGCCCGCGCGGCGGAGTTACTGGAATAAGAATCCGGTTTATCCGGGCGTTTCGCTTACCTTATCTTGCCAAGTAAATATTATTTTTTGTCCGGGGAAAATGACGCCGCTTCCGAGCCGGGCCGGCTTTCGATTGAGGTATTTTACAAAGTTCAGGCGAGTTTCTGACGGGAAAAGTGTCTGAAGAACATCGATCTGCGCGTTTGCAAGTTGCATCGGGCACACGTTCGCCGAATTGCAAGTTGCATCCGGCCAATCCCGGGCGGTTCGGGGCCTGCCCGGGCACGTTCCTAGCTGGAAAATAAAATCGGCCGGGTGCCCGGGCGCGGCGCGGAACCGGCGCCCGGCCTGAATGACGAAAGGAGTCGGCCATGAAACTTACACTGAACCGGGTCAAACGTCTTTCACTGGCCGTGATTCTGGCGTTGGTGGCGACCGTCTCGCTGTCCGGATGCATCTGGGAACGCGACGATGATCGGGATTGGCACCCTGATCGCTGGCATTACGACCACGACGATCACGAGTGGCATCATGACGAGGACTGGCACCACGATTGAGCGCCGGTGACAAACGATCGATTGGCCGTTCCCGCGCCGAGACGTTCCGGCGATTTTAAAATTGCCATTTTGCAACCGGGCGTTGTATTGAGAAGCCCTCATGCAGCTTGGCAGGATTGAGATCTTCCCGATTAAATCCCTGGACGGCGTGTCGGTCGAGCGGGCGCGAATCACCGCCGGCGGCATCCTGGCCAACGACCGCGTCTACGCGCTGCTGGATGGAGACGGACGTTACCTGAACGGTAAACGGACACCGCGTGTGCACGATATCCGTTGTGTTTTCGACGCCGGATTCAAGGAAGTCCGGCTCTGGCGGAATGGTGAATCCTCCCCTGCTCAGTTCGCCCTGGACCAGCCGGCCCGGCTCAACGGCTGGCTGAGTGATTTTTTCGGTTTCCCGGTCACCGTGCGGCACGAGGCCGAGAAAGGATTTCCGGATGATACCGTCGCCTATGGGCCGACGATCGTTGGCGAAGCCAGCCTGCGCCGGATCCGGGACTGGTATCCCGGGTTGACCCTGGAAAGCGTGCGCCGGCGTTTTCGGGCCAATCTGGAGTTGACCGGCGGGGAAGCGTTTGCGGAAGACCGCCTGTATGGACCGACCCATGAGCTCACGCCGTTTCAGATCGGCCCGGTCCGGTTCCTCGGCCACAATCCCTGCCAGCGCTGCGTCGTGCCCACCCGCGACCCGGTTTCCGGTGCCGCCACGCCGGATTTCCAGAAACAATTCATGAAACGCCGCGAGGAACAACTCCCGCCATGGGCCAACGCCGAACGGTTCAATCATTTCTACCGGTTTGCCGTGAATACCTCCATTCCCGCCTCCGAAGCCGGGAAATGGCTGCGCGTGGGCGACGAACTTGCCTTCGCCTAGAGCCGGGTGCAGTCGATTTTTTTCCGAATTGGTTAATTCCCCACAGACAAACACCCGCATCGGAGGCCGTGCGCGACCCGCCACAAAAAAGAAAGGCTGATAAATCCGGCCATTTGAAGCGCCATCATTAGTTCGACGAACAATTGGCATTTACGATGCTGACTCGATTGGTTGACAAGTTGGCAACCCGGTTGCCGGAAAGGAAACCCAGGATGATGATGCCCGAGACGATTGAAACCCAGCTTGCTTCCTTTGGCGTCCGCCTCCGCGAATTGCGGCGGCAACGGGGCTGGACCCTCCAGGAAGTGGCCTGCCGCGGCGGTTTTTCCAAAGCGTTTCTCTCCCGCCTGGAGTCCGGCGGCCGCCAGGCGTCCATCGCCGCGGTTCTGACCCTGGCTCGGATTTTTGGCGTGTCACTGTCGGCGCTGTTTGAATCCCGGCCCGCGAACGAATCGTGCGTCATCGTCCGGGCTGCCGACGCCGTTGAACAGACCATTAATGGACTGAGATACATCCCGCTCTCCAACGCCGGCCGATTTTACAATCTTCAGCCCCTTCATATTCGCGTCTCGCCCTGGCGCCGGGGCCAGGAACATTACCATCACGATGGCGAGGAATGGGTTTACGTCCTGTCGGGCTTGCTGACGCTGTCGCTGGCGGGAAAGACATTCGACCTCGAACGCGGCGACGCTGCTCACTTTGAATCACGCCTGCCGCACCGGCTGATTGCGCGGGGCAAGGCCGACGCGGAGGTGCTGGTGGTGGCTTCGCCGGTTTCCAGTCCGGCGGTATCCAACTGGGCACCCGCCCGCCAGCATCGCGCCATTCCGGTCATGAACCGATTAAATTTTCAGCCTCAAACCCCGGTCCGGCCGCGAGGGAGGGCCGGAAGGCGGGAAGCGGCTGATCCCACGGTTTTGAAAACAAACAATAAAAAAAGGAAAATGCCATGAACAAGCTTCGCCCCAATTGTCTGAACTTCATTGAACTGCTGGCGCAAAACATTGCCCTGATTTCACCCACCATGACGGCGGCCCTGATTGTGCCGCTGATGTTTTCCACCACCGGGGCCATCAGCTGGCTGTCCTATGCGGTCGGGACGCTCATGCTGTTGTTTGTTGCCTTCAGCCTGAACCAATTCGCCCGGCGCACGACCAACGCCGGCTCCATGTACAGCTACGCGTCGTCCGGCCTGGGTTTTACCGGCGGCGCCCTGTGCGGCTGGTGCCTGGTGTGGGCCTATCTCTTCATCGGCCTGGCCGGGACAACCGGCTTCACGATTTTTGCCGGCAAATTACTGGACGCAGTCCATCTCCACCTGCCGCCGGTGATGTTGTTTGCGGCGTGTCTCGGTATCAGCTTCTTTCTCGGTTACAAGGACATCAAGGTTTCGACTCTGGTGATGCTGGGACTGGAAGGTTTCTCCTGTTTTTTCATCCTGTTGTTATGCCTGATTGTGCTGGGACACCATCATTTTGCGATCGACACCACACAATTTGCCTTCAAAGGCGTGTCGTTGTGGACGCTGGGCATGGGCGCGGTGGTGGCGATTTTCAGCCTGGTGGGTTTTGAAAGTTCGACCGCCTTCGGGGAAGAAGCGGTCAATCCGCTCAAGACCATCCCCCGATCCATCATCTGGAGCCTGTTGCTGACCGGCGCATTTTTCATACTGGTGACGTACACCGAGGTCTTGGGCACGGCCGGTTACAAGGACACGCTGGACAAGATTGACGCGCCGCTCAACGTGCTGGCGACCATGTACAACGTCTCCTATTTATGGCCGCTGCTGTCGGCGGGCGCGATGTTCAGTTTCTTCGCCCTGGCTGCGTCATGCATGAACGCGGGCGCGCGGGTGATGTTTGCCATGGGCCGGCATGATTTCTTCCATCCTTCCACCAGCACGGCTCACGGGCGCCACGGCACGCCGCACATCGCACTGGCGGTGATGGCGTCGCTGATGTTCTTCATTGTGACTGGTTGCCGGTTTGCCTTCAAAATGGAAGTGCTCGATGAATTCAACGACGCCGGCACGATGGGAGCGTTCGGATTCCTGGGCGCGTATGTTCTCATCACCCTGGCGGCCCCGGCCTTTCTCAAGAAACGCGGCGAACTCAAAGCCCGGCATCTGGCGCTGTGCATTGCCGCGATGTTGCTCCTTCTGATCCCGGCGGTCGGTAGTGTGTATCCGGTTCCGGCTCCGCCGGTGAACATGTTCCCCTACATTTTCGGCGGCTATCTGTGGTTCGGCGTTCTGCGGATCATGGCCATGCAACACCAGAAGCCCGAACGCGTGGTGGAAATCAGCGAAGAAGTCAAAAAACTCCACGCGCAACCGGCATGAGCACCAGCGGAAAATCCGGCGCACTCGTTTCCCTCCACCGTTATCCGGTGAAGTCCATGATGGGCGAGGAGCTGAACGCGGCCCGCGTTGGCGCCCGGGGAATCCAGGGAGACCGCGCCTTCGCGTTGTTGGATCCGGAAACCGGCAAGATTGTCAGCGCCAAGAATCCGTCGAAATGGCCGACATTGTTCCAGTTTCGGGCGGCGTATGAGAATTCATTGCCGGAAACGGCTCCGTTGCCGCCGGTGCGCATCACCCTGCCGGATGGCGGCCTGGTTTCAACGGCGGACGGGAATCTCGATCAGCGGCTGTCCTCGACGCTCGGCAAACCGGTCCGGTTCCTGACGGCCGCGCCGCGCGCCGGAACGCTTGAAGAGTACTGGCCCGACATGGATGACCTGGCGCATCGCAATGTCGTCACCGATGAAGCGTTGCCGGCGGAAACGTTTTTTGACCTGGGCATGATCCATTTACTGACGACGACCACGTTGGACAGCCTGCGCGCGGCATATCCCGCCGGACGGTTTGAACCGCGCCGGTTCCGGCCGAATTTGATCATCGAAACGCCGCCCGGTTCCGGATTGTTTCCGGAAAATGACTGGCATGACCGGGTGTTGGCCATCGGCGCGGAAGTACAACTGAAAATCACCGGTCCATGCGGCCGTTGTGTGATGACCACTCTGGCGCAGGGTGATTTGCCGAAAGACCCGGGTATTTTGAAAACGGCGGTCAAACAAAATCAGGGCCGTGTCGGCGTTTATGCCTCCGTCCTGCAGGGAGGTGTCGTCCGGATGGGAGATCCGGTTCACGTGCAATGAAGGGCGGTCGATGGCTTTCGGCGGACGACGAATCCGGTTCGGAAGGCGGTTGCCCGGCCTATTGATTGGGCTGTTCCAGCGTGAAATTGATGGCGCTTCCCTGGCGCGTGGCTTTTTCGAGCGCCTTTTTCAATTCACCGGTGTCAACCGGCTTGGATATGTAGTCGTCCATTCCGGCCGCCATGCACAATTCCCGGTCGCCCTGCATCGCATGGGCCGTCATCGCAATGATGCGGGTATGAAACAGGTTCTGCGTCCGTTCCAACTCCCGGATTTTCTGGGTCGCTTCGTAACCATCCATTTCGGGCATCTGGCAGTCCATGAGGATGACGTCGTATTTCTCCCGTTTCCAGGCTTCGATGGCCTCGACTCCATTGCCGGCAATATCCACGCCATAACCCAGTTTTTTGAGTTGTTTGATGCCGACCATCTGGTTGACCTTGTTGTCTTCGGCCAGCAGGATGCGCAGACTGCTCTGGGGAGTGGCGGCCGCGGCCGCTTCCTGGGCTTCCTGGACAAACTTGAGCGCGGCGTCGGCGCCATTGACCGGCAGGGAGTATTTTTGTTTTCCAAACGGAAGGGTGAAGCAGAACGTTGATCCTTTTCCCGGGCTGCTGGTCACGCTGATGGAACCATCCATCAATTCCACCAGCTTGCGGCAGATGGCCAGGCCCAGACCGGTGCCGCCGAACCGGCGGGTCGTGGAGGCATCCGCCTGGGTAAAGGATTGGAACAATTTTTTTTGAACGTCATCCGACATGCCGATGCCGGTGTCGCGGACGGAAAAACTCAGTTCGACTTCCGTGTCGTTCTGTCCCGGTTGGGCGATTTCCAGAGTCACCTCGCCGTGGTCGGTGAATTTGACGGCGTTGTTGAGCAGGTTCAGAAGAATCTGCCGCAGGCGGGAAGGATCGCCCACAATGCGGGTGCAGACTCCCGGCTGAATCGTCTGGTTCAAGGCCAGTCCTTTGGCCTTGGCCCGGGGAACGAGCAGCTCGACGCAATTCTTGACCGTTTCCTGCAGGTCAAAATCCAGTTTTTCAAACGTCATCTTGCCCGCCTCGATCTTGGAGAAGTCGAGGATGTCATTGATGATGGACAACAGGCTGTCGGCGCTGATCTTGATGGTATTGGCAAATTCGCGCTGTTCGGGCGCCAGCGTGGTGTCGAGCAACAGATTGACCATGCCGACGACGCCGTTCATGGGGGTGCGGATTTCGTGGCTCATATTGGCCAGAAATTCGCTTTTGGCCGAACTGGCCACGAGGGCGGCTTCCGCCATTTTCTGGGTCTTGGCCTTGGCCTCCTGCAACAGCTCATTGGCTTTCACCAGTTCCGCATTGGTGGCCTGCAACTCCATCGTCCGGGCATGGACCATTTTCTGCAGATCATCCAGACGCAGTCGCGCCTGCTGGTAAAGCCGCCATTTCTCGGTCATCGAAATGGCCAGTTGCAGAACTTCGACATTATCAAACGGCTTTTTGAGAATAATCAGGCGGTCGGAGTAGCCGAGTTTTTTCAGCATGTCCTCCCATGAATAATCCGAATAGGCGGTGCAGATGACCACCTGGAGGTCGGGATATTTCTGCCAGATGTTGGCTGTGGTCTCAACGCCGTCCCAGCCGGGCGGCATCCGGACGTCCACGAAAGCCATGGAATAAGGACGGTTTTCCGCGAGGCTTTTTTCGATCAAATCCAGTCCTTCCTGCCCCTGATACGCAGAACTGATGTCAAACTCCGGGGTCTGATCCTGCGGCGCCGCTTCGCCGAATAACTCGGCCTCCACGTCGCTCATGTTGTTCGACGCGTTTTTCGACTTGGTCAGGATCTCGCGAAAATCCTCGTGGATGGCCTTGTTGTCATCAATGACCAGGATCCGGTGATTTTCGTCCGGGTTGATGTTCATTTCCTGTTTTTGGGTTGTTGCAGCGGCAGATCCAGCGTGAAGGTGGCGCCCCGGCCGGGACCTTCGCTGGAAACGGTAATGCTTCCGCCCATTTCCTTCGCCGCCAGAGCGCCGCTGTGCAGGCCGAAGCCGTGCCCGTTCTTGCGAGTGGTAAAGCCGTGGTTGAAAATCCGGGTCAGATTCTCCGCCGGTATGCCGATGCCGTTGTCGCTGACGATAATCTTGATCCGATCGTTTCCGTTCACGGTCCGCAGGATGATTTCCTTGTCCGGCCGGCCGGAATCGTTGCAGGCATGTTTGGCGTTGCGGATGAGATTCACCAGGATTTGCAGCACTTTGTGTTTTTCGACCTCGACCAGCGGCGTGTCGGCGTATTCGCGCTTCACTTTCACATCGTGGCGCTCCATGGAGCCGGCATTCATCCGGACGGCATCTTCGAGCAGATCCACCACGGGCAGCGATTCCAGGACACCGGACGTTTTCGCGTAGCTTTGTTGCATCGCGACAATTTCCTTGATGTGCTCGATATTCTTATGCAGCCGGTCCAGTTTGTCCAAAGCCGTCGTCTGCTCCGTGACCAGATGTTCGGCCAGTTGGGCCAGGTACCCCGGCAATTGTTTGCCCTTGGCATCTTCCGTGATGAAATGGCCTAGGTCCTTCTCGTGTTCGCGCAGCAGGGCGATAATTTTGGCAAGATTGGCGGTTTTGGATTTCCGGAGGATATCGCAGACGGAGGTCGCCGCGACATTGACGCTGTTAAGCACATTGCCGACGTTATGGAGAACACTGGTGGCGACTTCAGCCATTCCCGCCTGGCGCGACGTTTCCAGGAGCTGTTTATGAATCTGGTCCAGCTTGGCCTCGGCCTGTTTGATGTCGGTAATGTCCCGCCCGATGCCGATCAACCCGACGATCGTGCCGCCCTGATCCCGCAACGGCAGTTTGCTGGTCAACAGCCACCGTTTCTGGCCGGTTTCGTCAAAGAAATATTCTTCCCGGTTGATGACCGGCTTGCCCTGAATCACGTTCTGGTCATCGGCCGCAAAACGGGCGGCGATCTCGGCCGGAAACAGGTCGAAATCACTTTTGCCAATGGCCTCGGCCTCCGTTTTGCACCGGAGATTTTTCAGGTCGGCCGGGTTCGCCAGCGTCTTTCGGCCCGCGGAGTCCTTGGCGTAGATACAATCGGGTAAATTGTCGATCAAGGTCCGTAACAGGAGGCGGTCCTGGGAAATCATCGTCGCCACGCTGGCCAATGCTGCATCGGAATCGGCCCCGTTCACTTTTCCCGAAGGCTGCGGCTTGGTTTGGGACTGGGGCAACAGTTCGGCCGGTTGCTCCGGGTTTGCGGAGGTCGTTTTCATATGGCTGCTTTTCTCAACTGTTCCATTGTCGCTCACATGCTTTGTGTCTCATTTCCGGCCTCTGAATGCCTGGAATTGAGACATCCGGATTATCTGTTGATCGCGACGGCCTGATATTCGTCCTGGCCGAGTTTTCGGTTTAATTTTACACCGGATAGCCGCAATACTTATGCCATAGATATTTCGGCCTGATTGGCTGTTGGCTTTATAAATAATCCTAGGCGCCGACGGCGTGCGGGTCAGGGAGTTTTAAGCCGGAAAAAGGCGCTCTGGACGGATTGGGATGTCGTGACACGATTCTGCAAATTGGCCAGATCAACCACCATCGGATTGACTACGCCGGTCCAGTTGGCCAAATCCACACTCTGCTGCAGCACGAAATTGGTGGACGGAATGGTCCACGTAAACATCAGGGTGCGGTTTGACGACATCATGCTTAGTTGCGGTTGGGGCATGAGAGCCGAGGTGAAAATGCCGCCGTTGAACACCACCGCCGCCAGCTTGTTGCCGTCAGCCGAAGAAACCGCCCCTTCCCAGGACTTGTTCGCCACGGCGTTCGATATCCAATTCCCGCCGGAATTGGTCGAGGTATAAATGGCGCCGACCGTCGGGTGGCCGGATTCGGCAATCAATCGGGTTCCATCCGCCGAGGAGGCAACCGACGTCCAGAAACCGCCGGGAATATTGTTTGTCCTCCAGGTGGCTCCATAATTGGTCGAGGTATAAACCGGGCCGCTCTGTCCTCCGGCAATCAACCGCCTGCCATCCGCCGAGGAGGCAACCGAGTACCAGTTCGTTTTGGGCGCGCCGCAGACCGACCATTCGCCCGTGGCATTGGTAAAAATGTGGTCATTGTTCGCCACCGCCACCAGCCGGGTGCCATCCGCCGACGAAGCGATGCCATACCAATTATTATGAGGGGCACCCGAATCCCGCCAGGTGCCACCTGAATTCATTGATATATATATTTTCCCACTATAGCCCGCCACCGCCAGCCGGGTGCCGTCCGCCGACGAAGCCACCGAAGACCAATACACATTGGCCGGCGCATTGCCCGCGGTCCAGGTGGCGCCCGCATTCGTGGAGAGGTAGATCGGACACAACAATCCGAGAGTGCCGTTGCCGACGACGACGAGTTTGGCGCCGTCGGCCGACGAAGCAATGGAATTCCAGTACAGCGCCGGCGCGCCCGTCAGCTTCCAGGTGGCCCCGGAATTCGTCGAGGTGTAAACGCCCCCCCCAAAAACCGCTGCCGCCAGTTTGACGCCATCCGCTGATGACGCAATGGAAGTCCAATTCAAAATGAGAGCGCTGGTTTGCGTCCAGGTTTGAGCAAACAATTTTAAGCTGCCGACAAAAATAATTGCGGCAACCAGCAATTTAAGGGGTTTCATCAACCAGCTTCCCTGAACCCATCAATCTACACCACAATCCGGAGAAGTCTTGTCCCGTCGATATTCTTTCAGTTCTGCTTATGCCATTTTAGTGATTTCACTAATCTCAGGAAAACTCCAGGGGCAAAAGCCGGAGATGTCAGTTGCCTGACAATGTCAGGCTGCCCGGCTAGGCTTAATTCTTAATTCCGTCGCGACAAAGTTCCAATTGTCATTCGGGCCCTGAATGTGATTTAATTTACCTTAACATTACATTGAGATGGAACCGGTTATCTTAAGGGAAAACGTGACTTGCATCCGGAGGTTTCGACCCGACGACGCCGCCCGGTTGTTTCCGGCTGTGCGCGAATCCGTCAATGAGCTCTGCCGTTTTATGACATGGTGCCATCCGGACTATTCCCTGGACGAATGCGACGCGTTCATCGCCCGGAGCGCCACCGGCTGGGAACGCGGGGAGCAATACAACTTTGCCATCTTCGATGCCATGGACCAAACCTTGTTGGGGAGCGTGGGGCTGAACCGCCTGGACCGGACGAACCGTTCGGCCAACATCGGATATTGGGTGCGCCGGAGCCGGACCCAGTGCGGCACGGCGACCGCCGCTCTCCGGCTGATCGCCGGATTCGGATTGCAGGAGCTGAACCTTCGACGGTTGGAAATTCTGGTTCCGGACCACAACGTGGCGAGCCGGCGGGTGGCCGAAAAGGCCGGCGCCAAATTTGAGGGCCTTCTCCGCAATCGCATCGTCCTGGGCGACATATTCCATGACGCCCGGCTCTTCAGCCTGGTGCCGGAAGACCTGGACCGGATGCCCGACCAGCCGCTGATGCCGTTTCAATCGCCGCTTGAATCTTCCGAAAACCCCGGACGCCTGATTTCACTCAACTCCCGCCTTCTGGCGTGATCCGTACCGCGAGCCGGGAAATCCGGGCCGGGCATTCCCGCGGATTTTTTTTCGTCGTCCGGCCCACCGAAACCCGCATCCGCCCGGATCCCGGCGCGGCCAAAAGGCGTCCCTCCCCCTCCGTGCCCAGCTCCCGGCGATCACCCCGGAGGCGGCTGTTTTAACTTGTAACCAACTAGTTACTTTGTCGTCTGTAGGGATATAGGCAATCAAGCCTGAAAGGAAATGAAACTATGAAAATCAAAGTGATTCTTGCGGCGGCGCTGCTCGGCGTGGCCGCCGTGTCAGCCAGCGCCGGAGTCCGCTTCGGCATCTCCATCGGGTTGCCGGTGGTTTCTGCGCCGGTGGTTTTCCCGGCCCCGGTTGCGCCGGTGACCGTGGTGCCAACCGCCCCGCCTTGCCCGGGCGTGGATTACGTGTGGGTTCCCGGCTTTTGGTCTTATGGTCCCTGCGGCCGGTGCTGGATTTCCGGCGCCTGGCAATATCATCCCGCCGATTACGACCGCGGCCACGACCGTCGGTGGCATAATTGGGATCAGCCGGACCATGGTTGGCATCGACGGTAGGCGGCGGACGTCTGAAACGCCACGCGCGAAGTGCTCGCCCTGCCCTTCGCGCTTTGCGCTTTCTTTGTCCCTGATGGTTCCAGCCCGGCTTTTACCGCCCAACCGGAAACGGTAAAACTGCCGCCTGTTTGTGGCGGCCGGGGACTTTATGCGCTTTTCGGAAAGTGTTCCGTCAGCAGTTCGCCGGCCTTTTGGACCCCGTGGATGATGCCCGGAGTGAATTCGGATTTGCGGAAGTAACCGCTCATGGCATCGGCGAGTTTCCGCCAGAATTCGTCGCCACATTTCGCATGCACGCCTTCATCGCCGATGACGGCAAATTTGTGCGAACGCGGGGCCACAAAAATCAATACACTGTTCCGTTCCGGCGATCGGTCCATACCCAGGCGCAGGAATTCCGCCTGCGCGGCCGCCACCGGGTCGTCGATGTGTTTGTGGCTGATCCGAACGCCGATGCGGCCGGACGTTTGGTGTTCGGCCTCGCGGATCGCCGCCACGATCCGGCCATGCTGCAGGTGTCTGGAAAAATGTTTCGGATGCATAGCCTACCAGCTTCCTCCGGCACCGCCGCCACCAAAGCTGCCACCGCCGCCCGAAAAACCACCGCCGCCGAAACCGCCACCTGGCCAGCGGTTGCCACCCGACCATCCACCGCCATAGTAAACGAAACCGCCCCCGGGAAACAGCGAACGACTGAATGACATAAAGAGGATGAACAATAAAACAATAACCAGAATGACATAGAACCCATCAACCTGAACCCGGCCGTGCCGTTCCGCCACCGTCGTTCCCGTGCCCTGATATTCGCCTTGTGTGGCCGCCAGGATGGCCTGCACTCCCGCGGCCAGGCCGCCGTCAAAATCACCCGCCTTGAATCGTGGCACAATCTGCTGGTCGATGATCCGTTTGCACAAGGCGTCGGGCAGCACTCCTTCCAATCCGTAACCCACCTGCAGAAACAGCTTGTGGTCCTGAATAAAAACAAACAGGACGGCGCCGTTGTTTTTGTCTTTCTGGCCCACCTGCCAGAAGCGCGCCACCCGCACCGTGTAATCCTCGATGGACGAGTCCGATTGCATCTTCGGATAAACAGCCACCAGGATCTGCTCCGACGTCCGCCGTTCAAAATTTTCGAGCGTCTGGTTCAATTGCGCCGCCGTGCGGGTCGAAACCACGTGGGCATAATCGTTGAAGTAGGCCGCCGGCGCCGGCGGCATGACTTCATCCGCCGGAAGCCGAAAGCTGAAAAGCAGAAACAGGATGGCGCAGAACCGTCGCACGATTACGGATGGGTTGCCGGCGCGGGCGGGTTGAAATCAAACTGCACTTTCGGCGGCGTCTCCGCCCCGGGTGCCGCCGAGAAGTAGGGTTTGTCATGAAAACCGAAGAACCCGGCGTAAAAGACCGCCGGAAAGGATTCGATGGCGGTGTTATAATTTTGTACCGCGGTGTTGAAATCCCGGCGCTCCACGCTGATCCGGTTCTCCGTCCCCTCCAATTGTGCCTGCAGATCGCGGAAATTCTCAGTCGCCTTTAAATCCGGATATCGTTCCACCACCACCAGCAGGCGAGACAGAGCCGACGAAAGCTGGCCCTGCGCCTGGTCGAATGCTGCCAGCTTGGCCGGATCATTCGGCGCGCTGTGGGGATCGATCTTCACCTGCCCCACCGACGCACGGGCGGCGGTAATTTCCGTCAACGTGGATTTCTCGAAGTTGGCGGCGCCGGACACCGTGGCCACCAGGTTGGGGATGAGGTCGGCCCGGCGTTGATAAACATTTTGCACCTGGGCCCATTGACTGTCCACCGCCTGCGACAACCTGACCAGGTGATTATAGCCGCCACCGGCGATTAAAATCAGGCTTAATACCACGATGGCAAGCACGACCAGAACAACGGCGACCACGGCTAGTTTTTTCATATGACCGGGACACTCTAACGTGCCGGCAGCCGGTCACAATTACAAAATCAGCCTATGTCCGTAATCGCGCGCTGGTATCGCCACGACCCAACCGGACCGCATCGCCGTTTTACCGGCTGAATTCCCGGACGGCGGAACAGGCCGCAGTGCGGGTCAACAATTTGGACGTGTGGGCGACGGTTCTCCGGCGGTTTTGGATCTGCGCCTCCAGGTCTTCCATCCGCAACCACACTTTGGTCAGCAGCAGGTTGCTCTTCATGACGGCGTCCTCGATTTCTCTACCGTTCCTTTGAGTTTGCATGCTATCACACTGTACGATTATCGCATATCTAACAATTGGGAATCGGCTGATTCTGAATAAGGAAAATACTTAGGGCCAACCTTCGCGATTGACATTCCCCGGCCGGACAGGCGAACGTTTTCGTGTTGAACCTTTCAGACCAACGGTGAGAGACGTGCCGGCAATGAACGTTCGGGGTGTCCTGCTGGGCGCACTTTTGTTCCTGCAATTTCCATTGATCGCGGCGACCTTCCGGGCGAATGCTGCGCCGGCTCAACCGGTCCTGGCGCGCAGCGCGCTCCTGGTGGACGCCGCCACCGGCAGGGCGCTGTTCAGCCGCGCCCCGTCCGATGCCCTGCCGCCGGCCAGCACCGTCAAGTTGTTGACCGCCCTGCTCGTCTACGAACGGACCGGCCTCAAAGGGAACGTCGTCGTCCAGAAATCCGATACACTGGTCGAACCCAGTCATATTCCACTCAAAGCCGGCGAAACGGTGCCGGTAAGAACCCTCGTCCAATCCCTGCTCATCGGTTCAGATAACGATTCGGCGATGGCCCTGGCGCGCCACACCGGCGGTTCGGTGGAGAAGTTCGTGGCGTTGATGAATGTCCGCGCCCGTGAACTGGGCTGTTCCAACAGCGTGTTCAAGACACCCAATGGCCTGCCGGCTCCCGGCCAGGTGACCACCGCCGGCGACCTGTTGAAAATATTCGAGGCGACCATCGCCGTGCCGGAACTGCGCGAAATTTGCAGCACGCCCCGCCTCACCCTCAAAACCGCCGCCGGCGTTCAGACACTGAAAAATCACAACAAGCTTCTGGGCGTCTACGCGGGCATGGGCCCCGCCAAGACCGGCTGGACGGTCCGTTCCAAACACACCTACGCCGCGTCGGCCACCCGCGACGGCCACGAACTCCATTTGATTCTTCTGGATACCCCGAATTCCTGGGCGGACGCCCGGACGTTGTTCGATTTCGGTTTTGAACAATTTCCGCGCGATAAAAACAGGACGGCGCTGAAATAATCGACAGTGTCTGAATTCGGAGGGGCGGGCTCCGCGAATCCTCAATTTTTGCGTCGTACCCCGAAATCAGGTCGGTACAAAATAATCAGTTCCGACCTGGAGCCGTTCTCTAGCCTACCGTTTCCCACGCCCGGGCGGCGGCGCGGTTGAGTGCCGGGGCGGAAATCACCTGGATATTCTCGTCGCCCTTTTGGGTCTTCCGGCCGCGAATGCCGCCGGCGGCATTCAGAGTGTCCTGCGCCTGTTGGTAGATGGCCACGAGGCTCTTGCAATTGTCCGGGTCGTGGCTGGCGGCGCTGTTGCCCCCGAGCGGAAACAGAATGTGCTTGTTCGCGTGATAATCGATCGCAATCGGATCGTGCCCGGCCAGCAAAATGTTCCGGCGACTGACAATGCTCGCCGGATAGCCGATGCAACCGCTGACATAATACTTGCCCACCGTCATCGATCCGAAGCTCACCCAGATGCAATCCAGGATATTCAGGTCCGGCACCCGCACCTCCGTCCACATTTTGGCGCATTGCGAACCCAGGTCAACGTAGTGACGCTTGGCCGACGTGCCGTCGGTCATTGACAGCGTGCCGTACACAATCTTCAGCGCGCCGGTCATTCCCACGTCGCCGCTGTGATCCTTGAGCACCGCACAATGGATGAGTTTGAGATTCTGGGCAAATCCCGAACCGGTCCAGCGCCCGGGTTTCAGCTCGATCCGGTTGCCGCCGGCGGTCGTGAAACAGGGATACGACACGCACGGCGTTCCCTTTTCGCCAATCCGCCGATAGCCGTTGGTCTGGTGATCGTCGTCGGCAATCCAGGTGTCGGCGTAAGGATCCATCAGGAACGAACTCACCGGTTTGCCGGCAAAGACCGTTCCCACCAGATAGTCAATCGTCAGCAGACTTTCTTCCTCGGCATTCACCAGCACCTGGCCGTCCAGTTCCGGGAACGGCCGGTATTCAGTTTTGTAAACGTCGTTGTGCAGGCCGTCGAAGGAAGCCGGGCGATTCTGGCCGTTTTCGAAAATCACCACTTCACCCTTGAAACCGTCCGGATGCTGCAGGATCCGCTGAATCAAACCCCGCAGCATGTCGGTATTCGTGCCGCCACGGCATTTCCATTGGGCGTTGACTTTCAGGATGACGACATCGTCCGCGGCGATCAGGCCGTTGGGGCCGTTCAGGTCGCCGCTGGCGGCAGTCTTGTAGAATTTAGTGCCGTTGGCCGACAGCAGGTGCAACAGAGCGTCCACGCCGACGTGGCGCAATTGCCCGTCATGGACCGGGCAATTATCCACGCGAAAAACCTGCGACCGGTCTCCGGCTCCCTGGCCGAGAGCGCGGTCGAAGTCAAGGACGCCCAGCAGCGGCAAAGCCGCAGTGCCGGCCGCGGTGGTGCCGATGAATTTACGGCGCGAGATTTTCGAGGATGACGAGGTCGGGGATTTGGTTTTTTTCATAGCGTCAATCGGTTGCCGGCGTGGATGGTGAAACCTATTAAATGGCAGGGACAGCGCGCTGCACTGTCCGCACGCCACAACACGGCGTCCCTTCCAAACTGTTTAAATTCTCGCCGTCGGGAGGTCAAAAAGCTTTCCCTTTTTTGGCCATTCCTCCGCCACGATTGTCAACCGGTCGGAATGCCCGTCGCCGAACGCGCAAGCGGAGCGGAGTTCGGTATGATCTCGCGTTCAAGACTGAAAAGTTTGGCATGCGGAATGATCTTCAGTCCCGTCAGAAGTACTGGCGCCCGTGACCATGAACTTTGGAACCGGCGCGCAAATGATCTGGCCTGAAGCAATCCGATGAATTCAGACGAAAACAACCGCCCGTCGGCGCCGCCGTGCCCGCGGCTGGGCTATGTTCCCGAGCTCGATGGAACCCGTGGCCTGGCCATTTTGCTGGTCATGGGCAATCACCTCCCCTTTGGCCAACACCGTTCGTTGTTGCCGGGCGGCTTTGTCGGCGTCGATCTCTTTTTTGCCCTGAGCGGCTTTCTGATCACCACACTGCTGGTACAGGAATTCGACCGGACAGGTTCCATCCGCCTGGGGCGGTTCTATCTCCGGCGCGCCTTGCGGCTTGGTCCGGCATTGATCGCCATGCTGATCGCCATCGGCCTGTCCGGTTTCCTGATCTATGATCCCGGCCGCGCACGCGAAATTGGTTTCGACGCCCTGATCGCCCTGTCCTACATCTCGAACTGGTACAGAATCTTTTCCCCCAACCAGCTCGGCCTGTTCGCCCATACCTGGTCCCTTTCCGTCGAAGAACAGTTTTATCTCCTTTGGCCCCTGATTCTGGTGCTGCTGCTCCGCCGCTCGACACGCCGGCGGTCGATCATATTTATGGCCGCGGCAGCCACGTTGCTGTCCTGGCTCGTCAATGTGTATCTCGCCCTGCATCTGGCGCAGTGGCATCGGTACATCCATCTGTGCTTCGGGCTCGATAGCCGGGGCGGCGCGCTGATGATCGGTTGCATTCTGGGAATCATCCTGTCTTCCGGGCTGCTCAACGAATCGGCCCGGAAAATCCTGCAGAAGCAGCTGGTGATTCTGGCGCCGCTTTCGCTGGTCCTGTTGGTCGCCTATGCCATCTTCAGCGGATCCATCGGACGCGCCTTTTTCTATTTCGGGTTTGCCGTCGTATCGCTGCTAGCAGGCATATTGATTCTGGACGTCCAAATCAGCCCGGCGAGCCGGTTCAAACAATTGATGCGCATGAAATGGCTGGTGTGGGTTGGATCCGTTTCCTACGGATTGTATCTCTGGCATTGGCCAATCTTTTTCGGCATGAGCCGTTTCGGATGTTCCGGCTGGACGGTGCTTTTCATCGGCGGGCCGCTGACCTTTCTATTTGTTCTGATCTCCTATTACCGGCTGGAAAAACCGGTTCTTGAATTGAAAAAACGTTTCACGTCGGACAACGCCACAGCCGCACCTTCATTGCCGGCGACAACGCCCTCGTCCGCCGCCGCTTCGGCCTGAATGCGTCAGGCGGCGGGCCAATCGTTGCGCCGCAGCCGGTTTCAAAAATGTTACAATTCCGCCATTGGCTGCAACGCCGGCCCCGGTAATATCCGGAGTGTCGGAGGCAGTTAACGACGAAACGGGATAATCAACGAAAGGGAAAACTATGAATCCTCACAATCCCATCGAACAGGTGGTGATCATCGTCAAAGAGAATCATACCTTTGACAATTATTTCGGCACATTCCCCGGCGCCAATGGCGTCACCCTGCCGGCGGCCAGTGATCCGCCGCCGCATGACCAGCCGCACGACCATGCCGCCTGGCTGAACCGCGCCAAAGATGCGGTTCAATTGCAATATAAAGCGGCGGACCTTCCCATCTATTTTTCCTACGCCCGGCAGTTCACTTTATGCGACAACTATTTTACCGAGGTCGCCAGCCAGTCCGAACCGAATCACCTCATGTTGATCGCGGCCGCCTCGCCTGTGATCGATGACACCAGCCCCAGCCGGACCTACCAGCCCAAACCGCCGTTCGATCTTCCTTCCCTGCCTGCCAGCCTGGCCAAAGCGGGACTGACCTGGGGCAGCTATGGCGCCCAGGATAATTACTTCAACGAGATCACCGCCCTCAAGGGCAGTCCGCAGATTGTATCCGTGGCCAAATTCGACAGCGATGTGGCGGGGGGAAAACTGCCAAATGTTTCCTGGCTTTACGCGCCCGGTTCGCCCACCGAACTGAGCGAGCATCCACCGGCCAGCGTAATACTGGGCATGGAATGGACCGCGGCGCGCGTCAGCCGGATTGCCGGGAGCCGGTATTGGGCGACCACGGCGATCTTTATAACCTGGGACGACTGGGGCGGCTGGTATGACCATGTGGCGCCGCCGCTCAAGGACACCTGGCCGGGCGGCGGCCCAATAAAAGGTCCTTCCTATACGAATACCCAATTTAGTTACGGCCCGCGTGTTGGTTGCCTGGTATTGAGTCCCTATTCAAAAAAAGGAATCTCCACAACATTCCATTCCCATGTCAGCATCGTGAAGTTTTGTGAGACGACCTTTGGCTTGCCTCCGCTCAACGCCCGCACGGCCGCTTCCGACGACATGCACGACTGTTTTGATTTCAAGCAAACCCCATTGCCGCCACCGGTTTAGAACGTTCGTCGCCCATATTCATTACCCTGGAATCCGATCGAAACAGCCACGAAAGAACGCACACAAACCAATATAATTGGTTTTTCTGCGACTTTTGTCTACCTTCATGGCCGCGAAATCCGCATGCGAACGGACGCCCAAACCGGGAATTCGCCCCTTCCCGACAGCAATTCGCCCCGGGAATCACTCTGTTTATCCCTAATTTGATTACATTTTAGGCAATTGTTGTATAAAAACTGTACACACGCACCACGAATCAGATGGATCGCCCGGCTGGTTTTAACTTGAAACAGAAAGAAATATGACAATAGCCATCGATGCCATGCCGGCTGCGACCAAAGGCGGACTGCGTTGAGGCGGAAAGAACCGAGATTCTATGAATAATGCGATGACCGATCAAATCCACCCGACTTCAAAACCGATCAGCAAATGGAAGAAACGCCGGCTGTATCTGCTCGGTTCTCTGATTCTGACTCCACTGGCGATCTATCTTATTGCTCATATCGACCGGGAAATAGCGCTGGCGGGTACCTGTCTGACGGCGCTCGCCGGCATGTGCTTTATCGCGGCGTTGACCATCATTCATACGTCCGCCGCCGTTTTGAAGCGGGCGAAAGAAACCCAGACAACCTTCCGCGCCGTCCCGTCCGAAGTTTATTGCGACAACATCCAGGCTTGATTCGCAGTCAAACACCCCGCCATCACCAATCAGCAACCCGGCCACGTGGCCGGGTTTTTTATGCCTGACTGGCACCGTCCTTCCGACGCCAGCCCCGGCCAACCGGCCGCCTCGAACAACTTTCATTAAATTTCGTTCAGAATTCAAATAGCCGTTGTTTAGACGGCCACAAATTGTTTAATCTGAGGTCAAAATGGTTGTTTCTAGATGCGTTATGCCCACGAGAAATAAATTCCGATTCGGCGCCCCCGCCGATTCTGTCCCCCGGTCGGTTGCGATCGGCGTGATGCCGATCTGGGTCCAATGCAAAGGTTACCGCTGCCTGGCCTACCAGAATGCGGACGGCCGGTGGGTCAACTTCTACACCGGCAAACAACTGGCGGACTTTGTGGAAGTGATTGGATAGCCAAAGGCCGGATCCGGCCCGGACTCCGGAAGGCCGTGCGTCGGCTGTCGCCTCCGGCGCAGATCGTTGGTTTTGGTAGCGACGCCGCGCTGCAGCGTCCGGACGGCACGGCGCGCTGTCCCTGCCATTTTGAAACGCCCCTGCACTGCTTTTCAAGACAACTTCTGTCCCGAAAATTATTGCGGCGGAAAAAATGCGGTGTCGTCAATTGAGGCAGGCTGGCAATAAATGACTCCGGGCATTCGATCGTTGCCTTTGAAAATAATGGAATTGGATCCGTCCCGGAATTCCGATTGTTCCCGGAACCCTTCCTCCGCACCCGTTCTCCGCGGCTGGCAAGCCGTATGCGTAAACAACAATCAAGATGTACCTTGCAGTTGTTGTACCGGGTCGTACGGGGCGTTTTATTCTCGGTCCTTTTTTCTGCCACGCCCTTTTAACTTTCCTTAACTTTTCCGCCTTCGCTGCCGGCAGTGTCACGTTGGCCTGGAATCCCAGCACGGACCCTTTCGTCGCCGGCTACAATATTTATTACCGCGCAGCCACCGGTGTTTACACCAATGAGGTCTCCGCCGGCAGCCGGACCAATGTCACCATTTCCGGCTTGGCCCAGGGGACCACCTATTATTTTGCGGCAACCACGTACAACGTCGCCGGCGTGGAAAGCCCGCCATCCGCCGAAATCTCCTGCCTGGTTCCCGTGCCGGTTTTGACTTATTCCAATACCTACGTACCCGTTGTGATAACCAACCAATACCCGTTCCGGACGAACATATTTCGTTCGGGAAAGATAGTCGTCAGGCCGCTGCGGCCGGTTTATACCAATTCGGTTTTCACCGGTTTTTGGCTCAATTGCTGGCCGCCGGCGATGTGGATATTGCAATGCAGCTCAAACGAGGTCGTCTGGACCGATTACGCGACCGGCACCAATCCCGTTTACATTCCCAATACCGGCATCAACTGGTTTTTCAGGGTCAAATCGCCCTGACAACCAGGCTCAGCCACAGCCGCCAGGCCGGGCTTTCCAATGAAATTCCTGACAACCGGATTTCATAAAACCGTTCGCGTCAGGTATGTGCCACCCGCCTTCGCGGGCGCCAGAGCGCCGCTTCGACGCGACGGCGGCGGGCTCCACACTACATCAAATTCAGACCTGTAAAATCGCGGTTGATATTCTCCGCCCGTTTGCGGCAAATTCCCTCCGGCAGAAGGTGAATTATGAAAACCAGATGGTGTTGGTCGGGATGGATCGCGGTGGTTGCCCTCGCCCTGACGGGTTGCGCCGCAGCGCGGCATGATTGCCACCGGACTGCCGATGCGTTGGACTGTTATTTCCCGGCCCCGCCGCGGTCGCTGCCCTTTGATCCCTTCCGCACCCGGGTCTATTCGCGGACGGAACTGTTGAACGGATTCGACACCAACGCACCGGACACTTATTTCTCCACCCCGGACTGGCAGTGTTATCTGCTCTTCAAACAGACCGCGGCGCGGAAACAGGCCGGGAACCCGGACGAAATCACCGCCCGCTACATGCGCCTGCACGATTTATCCATCGAAGAAGCGCTCGACCGATGGCTCGCAGAAACCAACCAGGCCGGACGGCGAAAAGTGGTCGGCATCATGGGCGACCACGCCATGGAACGCTGCGTGTTTGAGACCGGAACCAATTCCGACGGCGTGCTGACCAACGGCGGTTATTCACCCTATATGAAGCTGGCGTTACTGGCGCATAAACTCGCCACCAACGGTTTCACCGTGCTGACCGCCGGCGGACCGGGCGCCATGGAAGCCGCCAATCTCGGCGCGTGGATGGCCGGCGGCACGGAAGCCGACCTCACCAACGCCGTCCATATCCTGTCCACCGTGCCCCAGTCCACCAACAGCGGGCTCTGGATGCGCCAGTCGTTCCTGGTGCTGCATCAATATCGCGACATCGCCCACGCGGAGAACATCGGCGTGCCGACCTGGTTTTACGGATTCGAACCGCCGAATCCTTTCCCGACGCGCATCGCCAAATATTTTGACAATAGCCTCCGCGAGGACCATCTGCTGGCGGCGTCGCGCAGCGGCATTATTTTCGCCCCGGGCAATGCCGGAACCGTGCAGGAGATCTTTCAAAGCGCCTGCCAGAATTATTACACCAGCTATGCCGCCAACCGGTTTCCCATGGTGCTCTTCGGCGTGGAATATTGGAACCGTCAAAGCTCCGCTGGCAACCATGATAAACCCGCCTGGCCGCTGCTCGAACAACTCGGCTCCGAAAAACAATTCAAACCACAACTCCTGATTTCGGACGATATCGACGCCATCGCCGATTTCGTCTGCACCAACGCGGTTAATCAATAACGCCCGATTTCACGTTTCCGGAAGCAATAAAACAAATCCCGTCCAGCCCATCAGCGTCATGAATATTAAATCCTTCCCCGCGGCATTTCTGGCAATGCTTACCGCCTTCACCTCCATCGCCTCCGCCGCGGAGACCGGGCCCACCAACGCACCGCGCGTGTTTCTTCAGCAGGGAATGAACCTGCAACTGATTCGCCGCCAGATCCGGAACGGCGACCGCACTTATGCCCCCGCCATCGCTGCACTGGAACGCGATGCCCAGACCGCCCTCCAGGCCCGTCCCGGATCTGTCATGGATAAACCTTCCCCGGCGGCCAGCGGCGACAAACATGATTACATGAGCCAGGCACCCTATGCCTGGGCCGATCCTTCCAAAACCAACGGCCTGCCCTATCTTATCCGCGACGGCCAGCGCAATCCGGAGGCGAAAATCAATTCCGACTACGACCACCTCTGGAAAATGGCCTGGGATACCGAAACTCTTTCACTCGCCTACTATCTCACCGGCAAGGAAATCTATGCCGCCAGGGCCGCCCGGCTGATTCAGACCTGGTTCCTCGATCCCGCCACCCGTATGAACCCAAACGTGGAATACGCCCAGCGTGTTCCCGGCAGCAACCGGGAAGACCACGGCGGCATTATTGACGGACTCGCCTTCCCCTTGGTCGTCGATTCAACCGGCCTCCTCGCCGGATCACCTTCCTGGACCGATGCCGACGAACGCGGGTTCAAGGAATGGATCGCCCGATACCGTACCTGGCTCGAACAAAGCACCATGGGCCGTGGCGAATCCCAGGCAACCAACAATCACGGCACTTATTATGACGTGCAACTGGTGACCTATTCGTTGTTCCTGGGCGACGAAGCCGCGGCGAAATCGAGACTTGAAGCGGACAAAAAACGCATCGCCTGGCAGATTCAACCCGACGGCCGCCAACCGTTCGAATTGACCCGGACCATTTCCCTGCACTACAGCGTCTATAATTTGCGCGGATTGTTCATGCTGGCCCGGCTTGGCGAAAATGTCGGTGTGGATTTGTGGCATTACCAGACCGACGATGGCCGTGGCATTTCCCGGGCGATTGACTATCTGATTCCGTTCGTGACCGGCGCGGCCAAATGGCCAAACCAGCAGATTGCCGAATATCCAATGGAAAAAGCCTACACCGTGTTGCGCCTGGCGCCGCTGAAGTATCCTGACCAGCGGTATCGCGACATGGTCGCAAAGTTCCCCCAACTGGATCCGGCAAGCCGCGACAACCTGTTGATCCCGAAAACGCCGGACAGCTCACACCCCGCTGCATCTCCGCCGTAGGAACACATCCTTTACAGGAAATAACAGAGGAAACAGACAGACGCGGATTTCACGAATTAACACCAATTGAATTTTCGGAAGGACAAACTCCGCGAGTCCCCCAGTTCCCCAGTTGACTGGCAACCGAAACTTCGACCATTGGCACCCGATCCGACCGTCTCGCCCGCTCAAACCCGTCCACCGACGCCATTTCTCCACCCACAACCTCCCGATATAGAAATAACAACGCATTCAATGCCTGATTCTGTGTGGCGGCGACGACACCTCGCTTCACCGCCAAATCCGTCAAAAACGCCCGCACTTCCGGCTCCCCCATCTCCTTGGGATGCCGCCAAATCCATCCGTTGACAGGGCGCCGCACTCCCTGCGCGCCGTTCGCCTTCTCCGCACCCGATGCAGAGTGCGCTCCCGGTCGGCCTATGACCACCGCCGACTTCCTATGAAACCAAATAAACCGCCGAATCCACTGAAGATAGGTTTCCTCCGTCCGCCGCGACAAGTGCTTGAACCGCATCACTTCCCGGCATTGATCCAGTAATTTCAACTTTGGATTGGGCAAAAAAGCTTCTTTGGGACGATTAGGATGCGAATGCGGATAACCCATAGCATTTAAGCCGAATTTAACTTGAACCCGACTAAAACACGGTGCTATTGTGCAAAGCAAGTGAAAAGATGGTGGCCCAGTCCAGCCCAAACCAGCCGCATCGATCCAAGTGCGGAGCCATCTCAAATACCTTCTGGCAAAGGCCAAAGTCACCCTCCCGAATTAGGCCAAACCCGCAAAACACCGTTTTTTCGTATCTTGGCCCAGGACAACAACATGAACCAAAATCGCCAAACTGCGTTTCCGAATTAGGCCAAACCGCAGTTTGGCCGAATACTTGTTAGGTCTCACTACACGCTATGAAAAAATTGACACTCATTGGTTTGCTTATCGGCGCTTTAGCGGTTGGCATGATTATCGGCGCTTTTGTTGGCGGTCGTTTGGTGAGCATAGCGTTCGCTCGAATAGCATACTCCAAGCCAGAGATCGACACGGCGGCTCATGCCGCACAGGTAGCCGAATGGCTCGCAGAGTTTCGGCTCGGCGAGTCTACAAATGCGATTAGTGACATGGAGAATGACATGAATATACAGATGGAGACCCTTGCGGCGTGGGATTCATTTGCGCCACCGGATGAGCAGACGCGCAAAGCACGTGATAGATGGTTGAGTCCGGTGAAGGTTTATCGTGAGAGTTATCCCGCCAGCGGTAGTGACATGGCTCATGCGAATGCGCTATTGAGCACCATTCCCGGTCGAAGTTCGACGAGCACATGCAAGAGTGGCGTTTGCCGGTTGGATGATTTGCGCCTCGCCAAATTGCGGTCAGTTACAAATTCACCGTGAGACCTAACAAATCGCTGCAGCCAACCGCCGTTGGGCGCCTCAGTTCCGCTATCGCGGAGGACAACTCACGTCGGCGGTGGCTGAGCTCTGGACGTTAGGCATCGTTGAGCGTATCACTAAAGCGTAAGGCCCGTTATGAAGACAGAGCACGTCGGTTCCAAAAACACAAAAAGTCCGCGCGAGCGGCGTTTTGAGATGTGGGTGAACGTCATTGGCGGCATTTATATTTTCTCGGCTATGGCTGTAGTGCTTTTCGTTCCACACCGGATTCGCGGTGATATTTTTCTTCCGTGGTTTTTGATTTTGTGCGGTGGCATTGCCTATAAGAATCGGCGATTGAGTAAGATTCGTCAGGAAGAGCAGATACGATGACGATGCCTAACAAATCGCTGCAGCCAACCGCCGTTGGGCGCTTTAGTTCCGCTTCGCGGTCAACCATTCAGCCCGGCGGTGGCTGAGCTCTGGACGTTAGGCCACTTCACGCGCATGAAAACATTGCCGACAAACAGACAAGAGTGGTTGAGGCTATTATCGGTTCCCTTCAAGACATTCGTTTTCGGATATGGCTTCATCTATCCTGTTTGGTTGCATTCTTTACCAGGCAGGCCCGGCTCGATTGGCGGCCCAGATTATCGGGAACTTGAGATGTGGGCGGTTGGTTACTTTTTTACTTTCACAGCTTTGCTTTGCATAGGCATTATTCAGAAGTTGACCAATGATCGCAGAGGTGCAGTTTGGAGTTTCGTATTTGCAGCTTTGGCTCTTTTTATTGCGGCAGGAGACACTTTCCACCCATATTACAGATGAGATTCGACCAGTGGCCTAACAAATCGCTGCAGCCAACCGCCGTTGGGTGCCTCAGTTCCGCAATCGCGGTCAACCATTCAGCCCGGCGGTGGCTGAGCTCTGGACGTTAGACCACTTCGTGCGCCATGAGCAGAACAGCACACTTTCTTATTGGATTGGGAATCCTCGCACTTTGCGCGGTATGGTGCTTTGTCTGTTTCGTAAGTTTTATCGGCACCGCCGTCGGTCGAGACTCTGTCCCCGGAGCGAGCGTTCATGACTCGTCGTTCATGATGATCTATGTGGTCGGCGGGGGCGGCTTGATCTGCGGTCTTTGGTTTGCTTTCAGGAGTTTTCGGCGTGCATTGTGCCCGCTGAGATTGGATGAGCCGGCCGCAGCGCCGCCGCCTGCGCCTGCATCTGACCAGAAGCGCAGTATTGCGACGGCAGACGAGAAGCTAGCACATTTAGTGAAGAGAGGGTGACGTGGTCTAACAAATCGCTGCAGCCAACAGCCACTGCCCCTCCAGTTTTGACCGCGCCATGAAATTTGGATATCATTTTGCATTGCTCAGCTCCCCGCCGGTGGCTGTGGCTGAGCTTTGGCGTTAGGCCACAGGAGGCACGATGACCCGCGAGCAATTCAAAGCACACGTCGAAGAGACGATTGAGAGCTGCTTTCAGGAAGCAGAAAAGCGGGTTGGCCAGCCGCTTCCGCGACGTTACTGTTTCAATTGGATTGCAGCCAAGACAGAGCCAGTGCCTCAAGAGCAAGTTGTAGAGTTTATTACACAGCACGTTTTTGTTGATTCGGAGCATATTTATCCGTGCTTTGACATCGGTATCGCTGACAAGCTCGATGATGGCCGCCTACTTTTCTTTGGCTATCGCGCTGGTTATCCGCCGCGTGCGTGGGGCAAGAACCGGACAGGGCGTGACGGGCCGTTTGTTCGGATGTTTGGACAGAAGTTTTTAGATAGATATGAGAAACCAGTGGCCTAACAAATCGCTGCAGGCAACGCGGGATGGCCGGTCCAGTTCCGCTATCGCGGAGGGCGTCATCAGCCCCGCGTGCCTGAGCTCTGGACGTTAGACCACATCGAAAGTCATGGACACATTTACCACCATCTGTTTAGCAGCGTTGGAAGTTGTGGGCGTGTGCGTAAGTGTTCATCTTTGGTTCCGGAAACAGCGGATGCGCATTGTTCCCTGCCTATTTTGGTCTATCGTTTTACTCATTCCACTTTTTGGATTGCTGATGTTTGTTTTTATCGCCGACAGCCCTGACAAGAATCCAGACCGACAAGACACACAAGCTGATCGCGACGCGACAACCATTGCGGGAGGAGGAGGATGATACTGAAATTGCCGTGGTCTAACAAATCGCTGCAGCCAACCGCCGTTGGGCGCCTCAGTTCCGCTATCGCGGTCAACGATTCAGCCCGGCGGTGGCTGAGCTCTGGACGTTAGGCATCGTTGAGCGTATCACTAAAGCGTAAGGCCCGTTATGAAGACAGAGCACGTCGGTTCCAAAAACACAAAAAGTCCGCGCGAGCGGCGTTTTGAGATGTGGGTGAACGTCATTGGCGGCATTTATATTTTCTCGGCTATGGCTGTAGTGCTTTTCGTTCCACACCGGATTCGCGGTGATATTTTTCTTCCGTGGTTTTTGATTTTGTGCGGTGGCATTGCCTATAAGAATCGGCGATTGAGTAAGATTCGTCAGGAAGAGCAGATACGATGACGATGCCTAACAAATCGCTGCAGCCAACCGCCGTTGGGCGCTTTAGTTCCGCTATCGCGGAGGACCACTCACGTCGGCGGTGGCTGAGCTCTGGACGTTAGGCTGACCGACCTTATGAGCGACGATAGCCATACGCTTTTACACGGGGAAGTGGGCTTCTGGAAGAGGCAATTCCAGCTTCAGCCGACAAACGGGCAACGAATCTTTGATGTACTATTTGGGGGATTGACTCCACTGCTATGCTTGATTCTCGACCCCGGCCTACTCAGGCAAGGCAGTATATCTGATGAGCCTTTCCTGGAGTGTAGCGTTTATGTTCATACAGAGATCGCAATCGGTTTAGTCTTGCTCGGTTTTTTCCTCGCGTTTCAGCGTGCTTCACCAATTTTGGCAGGTGCTCTTCTGGGATGTGGCACTTTTTCCCTGCTACTTGGGCTATTGCTCTTGCCTCTTTCGATGCTGGCGCTGATCACAGAAGTGCCGACTGTGGTATTTGGTTTTACCCCTATTCTCACTGGTTTTGTCTTTATGCGGAACGCTTGCCGCTGTTGCCGTGTATCACTCCAGTCGTGTGCTAGTGCGTCATCTCACAAGAGAGCGGTAGCGACTATCGCGTTAGTTGCAGTTGTTACGTTGATTATTCCCGGTGTTCCTGATTGCGTCGTGAGCGTGATGGCAGGGCCACTACCACCACCAAGTTTATGAGAGCTACGCAGCCTAACAAATCGCTGCAGGCAACGCGGGATGGCCGTTCCAGTTCCGCTTCGCGGTTCACGCTGGTTGGTCCCGCGTGCCTGAGCTCTGGACGTTAGCCTGCTTCGCATCACCATGAGCATTGCACCAGAGCCGATCCTCCGAGCAGGCAACGACACAGTTTCATGGGCTTGCATCTTCTGCCGGAATCAGACCCTCGGCAGCACTGTGTCCGCCAAGATGATCAACGACATGATGGAGGCGATCCACGAGGTTCCGAGGATGTTGGTTGATTGGGAGCGCCATGATTTGGCAGAGGTTCGGATGCACCTCGCCGGTTTCACGGCTTCACGCTGGCCGGGCGCGCCAGATTTGGTTTTTCATTTTGACCAGAGATTGAAAGAGTATGGTTATGACGAAAAAGCAGGCTAACAAATCGCTGCAGCCAACCGCCATTGGGCGCCTCAGTTCCGCTATCGCGGAGGATCACTCACATCGGCGGTGGCTGAGCTCTGGACGTTAGGCAGCATTGAGCATCCCATGACCAAATACCATACCTCAGCTTTGAATTGGGGTTCATGTCATCTCATGCTCTGCGGCATTCTTGCACCCATTGTATTGTTTCTGTCGTTTTGTTATGGCTTGAGTGACGCATACCATGCTCCTGTTTGGTGGTTTGTTGCGATGGACAAGACGTTGCTTTTGTTTGAGGCTCCGGTCGCACTGGTTTTATGGTTGATTTACCATCCGACTGCTCGTTTCGAGCCGCCTACCTTTTTCACTATTGACTTCGTGGATAGGTCCAATTTCCTTTTTGCGGGAGTATTATGCATTGTGTGGAGTATTGGATTTGGATATTTGGCTGCATATGTTATTCAGCGATTCAGATCCAGCCAGTCGAAGGCTGCCTAACAAATGCGCTGCAGCCAACCGCCACCGCGCCAGTCAGTTTTGACCGGGACATGAAATTTGAATATCATTTTGCATTGCTGAGTTCGCCCCCGGTGGCGGTGGCTGAGCTTGGACGTTAGACTGCTTGCGCGTCATGGAAAACGAAGACACCAAATTCAAGCGTTACTTGGTTGGAGAGTTCTTTTGGGAATTGGCGCAGTATGATCCACTGCCCGCCGGATTCGTTGGCGTCCAGCCCGAGTCAGTCGAGGTATTGTCTTTTCATGGCTATGATGATTTACGGGTTCGCGTTGCAGACGCTCTTTATGATATTCATCTGTCGTGGAAGAAAGCCGAGCCGCCAGTTATCCAGAAGATTGAAAATGTCGCCGCCTAACAAATCGCTGCAGCCAACCGCCGTTGGGCGCTTCAGTTCCGCTATCGCGGTCAACCATTCAGCCCGGCGGTGGCTGAGCTCTGGACGTTAGGCCAAATCGCACACTATTATGAAAATATTCGTCCTTGTTTTTTGTCTTACACTAGCCGCGGTGGCTTGCCGCGCAGGAGATTACCATTTGATTCAGTCGCAAGTTGCGGATGAGGTTCCAATGCACGGGCCCGTGGACAGCGCGACGGTTTATGTTCTACTTTGCCCGGACCAGCGCGTTTATGTTTTCAGGAAGTTTGACTCGCATGAGATGGAAACGAGAGTTAGTTATTTACCACACGGAAGCGTTTTGCATTATGATGGCAATGCTTTTGGGAAGCAACCCGAGCAGGCGCAGATACTGGCATTCATGGCTCTTTGCAAATCGAAAGGGATTGTCTTTGAGATTACGCCACTAAACTGAATATATGAGCATTTTCTCTGACATTATCAGCCAAAGATTGCATCCCACTGCCGACTTGCCGAGCGATGTGATGATGCGTTGGTCTGAACCGACGGCAATTTATTGGCGGAAGCGATTGGGTGTTTTTGGTTTTCTGTCGTGGTGGTTTGCCGGGGCCTCGATGGTTGAGCTGAAGATAGACAGCATTCATCAACGGGTTGGTGGAGGCGGTGGGGGTGCTGCAAGGGCATCGGGTTTTCGTTCGGCTTATGCAGACATTGAGAGTTGCACGTTCCACCAAGATAGCTACAAAGGAGTGAAGTTTGTAGTTGTAAGATTGAAGAACAGGTTCAAGCTTGTCCGGGTTTTCAACCCAGTTGAGTTGTTCACCGTGCCGGGAGATATAGACGCAAACGCAGTTTTGAAGATTTTCCGAGGTCATGGAGTTCAAGTTTTTGAAGAATAGCAACCGTTCGTGGCCTAACACCGCGCTGGAGCCAACGCCGACTGCCCCTTGAGTTTATGGACGGTTTGAGTTATACAACGATTATCGAGTTTGCGGAGCCACTCGTCCGTCGGCGTGGCTCAGCTTTGGATCGTTAGGCGGCATCGCGCACGTTTTATGAAAACTACAACCACAAGATTAGCAACATATCTGGTGTCCGTGACCATAGGCATGGCACTTATATTGAGCGGCGTTAGCTGGCTCTGTCTTTTCGGCTGCGCCATTACTCTGTCCGCATTATTATTTAGCGGTCGTCTTATCGGCAGTGGCGTATTCACGGTGGCTTTTGGATATGTTGGACTGTCCATTTCACTCATTGGCAGTGTGGCTCAGTTCATTCAGGCCGAGCGATACGGACATGTTTGGCTGCGAGTTCCGGCTCACGGCTCGTTTATTGTATTTATTGTGGTGGTTTGGCTGGGGCTGATTATCGGAGAGTTTTGGCGTGGATTGGGCGGGCAGGCGTCATTGCATGGGTGGACCATTCGGCGACTCAAAGCCATGTCACCGGAGAAGCGCGACAAGTTTTTGGCACAGTTTGACCAGAAGACACAGGAGACATATCGGAAGGAGATTCAGACACATGCCGCCTAACACCGCGCTGGAGCCAACGCCGACTACTCCTTGCTTTTGCTTATGAGTTTTATTTTTCATGTTCATTTTGGTTTTGAGAGTCACGCTCGTCGGCATGGCTCAGCTTTGGACCGTTAGGCATCATCGAGCGCGTTTAGAAATGAATTTACCAAGAGCATTGCGAGGCTTCGGAAGCAGATTGCTTTTTGGCATCATTGGAGCGTTCTTTGCCATGATCGCGGTTATGGCTATCCACGGCGGACAGATTCGGGTCGGTAGGACTACACCGGATTATGTTTCGGTTAGAGACGAGCCGGTTCAGTTTTGGCTGCTTGTTAGCGCAGCGGCTTTGATGTCGGTGGTTGGTTTTTATTGTGCTCTGGCGAGAGGTAAAAGATGATGCCTAACACCGCGCTGGAGCCAACGGCCACTGCCCTTGCAGTTTTCGACGATGATATGAAATTTGATTGTCACGGTTGCATTTCGGAGTCACTTTCCAGTGGCCGTGGCTCAGCTTTGGATCGTTAGACCACACTGCACGCTTATGACACTCGACCAGTTTTGGGGCATTGTCGAAGAGGTTCACCGAAGTTCAGGCGGAGATATGGACGCAAAGTGTGAGTTGCTTGACAAGCGATTGCGTCAGCTTTCTGTGGGTGAGGTTCTTTCGTTCACGCAGCATTTTACCGAGTGCAAAGACAGAGCGTATAGCTGGGAGTTATGGGCAGCGGCATACATTATCGGCGGCGGTTGTTCGGACGACAAGTTTTCAGATTTTAGGAGCACGTTGATTTCAATGGGGCGAGAGGTTTTTGAGAGGACGCTCGCAGACCCGCAGTCTTTGGCGGATATTGACTATGACGCGGACATCGCAGATTACGAGGGCTATCAATATGTGCCATTCAAGGTTTATCGCGACATGACCGGAGACCAGCGCGTTCCGCGCTTGCATCCACATCCAGCCAAACCATCGGGCCGGAATTGGGACGAAGATAAAGTTGCGGAGTTTTATCCAAAACTTGCAAAGCATTATGACTATTGACGTGTGGTCTAACACCGCGCTGGAGCCAACGCGATTGGCGCTTTCAGTTTTGCGCTTCGGGCTTCCGCCGTTCGGAAGTCACCGGTCGCGTGGCTCAGCTTTTGGTCGTTAGGCATCATCACATCACGCTTATGAAAACATTGATATTAGCCCTCACATCGGTTCTGGTGTTTCAGTTGCAGACAGTTCGAGCAGCCTCACCCGAAGAAGAGGCGCGGTTCATCGCCGCTGCCAAGCAAGCTTTTGCAAAGCATGACGCCGACGCCTTCATCGTGCTTACCTGCTGGGACGGAGTGCCTGACAAACTCAAAAAAAACAATAAACAGCAATACGCCAGCGCTGTTAGTGTTGAGGCGCCACCCGTTACGGATATCAAGCTGCTGAATCCAGACAAAACAAGTCAGTGGAACGTGGACGATGACCCTCGATTTGTTGAGATTGACCCTACCTGGAAGGAAGCCGGTGTTGTGTATCACTCGAATCTTCCGATAGTCAAGCAATTGAAGGTCACATTTGCACCCACAAAGGCTGACGCCAATACTTCGCTTACGATAGGTGTAACATATCAGATTGGAGAAAAAGACGGGAAGTTATATTTTATAGAGCCAGCAAAATGATGCCTAACACCGCGCTGGAGCCAACGGCCACTGCCCCTTCAGTTTTCGGTTGAGATCTGAAACTTGAGAGTTCAGATTGCAGTCGTGAGCCAGCCGCCTGTGGCCGTGGCTCAGCTTTGGATCGTCAGGCTGCCTATGACACATAATATTCACTTTATTTTTTACGATCTCCTTTTTAGGGACTCACCACTCTCTATAGTTTGCCTGTGCGGTATCGCAGCAGCATTGGCGTTCCGTCGGCGGGCACCATTGGCCACATTTTATGTAGTTTTAGCCTGCAGTCTGAAGCTAGTGTTCCTCATCTTGTATCGAGTCGTTTTTTACTATCTGATGACACGGCCCCCCGAATGGCCGACATCCCCTGTGACTGGCTACCCGTTCTATTGGCGGGAAATTTTGAATGATCCGTCCTCCTGGGTTTGGAATTCATGCAATTCAGTCGTCATTCTTTTGCTGATTTTGGCGGTTTATGTGCAGCGGCGGCAGCCTAACCCCGCGCCAGAGCCAACGGCCACTGCCCCTTGAGTTTTGGATTGAACCATGAGATTTGAGAGTCCAGATTGCAGTCGTGAACCAGCCGCCGGTGGCCGTGGCTGAGCTTGGACGTTAGGCGCCCTTGACATCCTCTAACTACCGATGCCCACACTGGCTATTCATTGCGCACATGCTGTGCTAGTAGTCGCAGCGGCGCTCGTGGTCGGGCAAAAATTTATCCAGCGGGCAGAGGCCGCCTTTATTCTGGCCTGCTGTCTTTTCTTGGAATGGTTCGCCCCCGTGGGCACTTTACCGCACGCAATCATGGCCTTGGGCGGCATGGCAGCCTTGCCCTTGGTGCGCTGTTGGAGGTAATAGGCAGCGGCCCAGCGGCTCCACAGAATGCTCTCCTTGGCATACTCGTGAAAGCTTTGGCGATGGAACTTGGAGCACAAGTAACGGCAGTGGATGTAACTTGAGATAATAGGACTGTTTGAGGGTGGCCCTGGCGGCCTAGGCCGTTTTTGTCGCCCGTATGGGTAGTAGGCGGTTGAGAGAAATGCCGCCAATATCATTCCATCGCTTCGGCGGCCCTGGCGACATCTATGCAAAGGTTTTTGATCTTGTTGTTACTGCTGGCCGTGTGTCCGGCCGGCCGGGCCACGATTTACTTTCAGAACGACGGCAACAAGGAAGGCTGGCCCAACTATCCGCAAAAGCCGGAGGCCATCGGCACGATTGACGATATCACCAACCCGGTTTTCCAGGGAACGACCGCCATCAAGTTCACCCAAACCTGGCTGACCAATTACACGGGGCGGTATCACTCGGAGGTGGACTTTCAGAACACGCAGGCCGTCGGCGACGACCGGTATTATCGCACCACGGTTTATTTTCCGACCAACTGGATTTATACCAACAGCAACGTCAGCATCCAGCAATGGGCGGGCGGCGGCCCATGGCTGATCATGGAAATCCGCAACAACAATCTGGTGATGTTGCCGCACATTACCGGCATTCAAACGCTCCAAAACGCCCCGCTCGGCCAGTGGTTGCGCATTGTCACCCACCTCAACACGTCCAGCGTCAACGGAAAATTCGAGGTCTGGGTCAACGGCATCCAAAGGCTGAGCCTCACCGGCAATTTCAGCCCGACGAATGCCGGCAGCACCGAAGTCCGCTGGTCGGCCGGCGCGTATGTCACCGGATGGTATGGGGTGCTCACCCCGCCCACGCCGTCCTATATCGAATTGTATGAGGACAACTACCGCATCACGTCCACCTTTGCCGAGGCCGACGCCCCCTATTGGCCGGAAACGTATTCCGTCAATCCCGCGCCCGTCTCGCAGGTCGCCGGGCTTGGGGCGAGCGCCAGTTACGCGCTCAACGTCACGACCAGCAATGGTTTCACGGGAAATATTTCGTTCGGAGTGGACGGATTGCCGGCCAATACGGGTTTTGGCTTCAGTCCGCCGTCCCTGGCGGGGGCGGGTTCGTCCACGCTCACCCTGACGACGTCCAACAACACTCCCCTTGGCACGTACCTGTTGAACGTCTGGACTACCAACAACGGGGAATGGTTCTCCACGCCGGTCACATTGATTGTCGGCGATTTCGGATTGTCGGCCAGTCCGCCGTCGCAAACGATCGCTGCCGGGAACGGCACCAATTTCACTGTGAATGTGACGACGAACGCGGGTTTCAGCGGGACCGTGGCGCTGGGCATTACCGGTTTGCCGTCGGGCACCAGCGCCGGTTTCAATCCGGCCGTACTCACGCAAAGCGGCAGTTCGACGCTGACGATCAACACCACCACGAATGCGCCGGGTGGAACGTACCCGCTGACGATATGGGGAACCAATGGCGCCAACACGGCCACCACCGGTGTGACGCTGGTCTTGAACAGCCTCGCCGCCAGTCCCGGCACAATGGTTTGGAGCGGTGCCAGCGGCCTGGACACCAACTGGTCCACTTCCCTGAACTGGACAAATCTTTCCACCCCCGGCAATGGTCCGCCCGGCGCCAATAACAATGTCATCGTCGGCAACCTCGGCGCCGGACCCACCAATGTCGTCAATTTCAACGACACCATCAATTCGTTGTGGTATCAACTGGTCCCGGCCAGCGGCGGCGCCATCACCCAATTCACCCGGATCAATCCGGGCGTGACGCTGACCGTCAGCGGCACCACCAACATCACCGGCTCGAGCTTTGTCACCGGCAGCTACAGCCTGCTGGTGGGCACCAACAATTCCGCCAATGCCAACGGTTCCTCCGTCGCGGCCATTATCACCGGTGGCGGGACGCTCAGCGTCAACAACTCCACCGGGATTGTGGCCGTGGCCCAATTCAACAGTTCCGGCAATCATCCGGCCTCCGCCAGCACCCGGGCCATCCTGGACCTGTCGGGTTTGGGAACCTTTTCGGCCAACGCCGCCCAGCTCCAGGTCGGCTGCATGAACAACGGTTCGGCCGGGACCCTGTATCTGGCCCAGACCAACACCCTCACCCTGAACCTCAACCCGGGCACCTACACGACGTCTGCCGGCCAGAGCCTGGACATCGGTTTCAACAACTCCAATGCCGGGGATCCGAGCTTTATGTATCTGGGGCTGGTCAATACCCTGTATGTCAATACCGCCATCATCGGCGCCTGCAAAGGTTTGTATGGCACGCTGGCTTTTAATCCGGCCTTCACCAACCAAAACCCGTCTGTGCTGGTCCGCGCTTCCGACGGTGTCAGTCCCGTGACCTATTGGAACGTTGGCGATTTGCTCACCTCGACCTCGGGGGCCAATGCCGAATGTCCGCGGGCCACGAACGATTTCAGCGGCGGGACGTTGGACCTGCTGGTCAATGCCTTGACCGTTGGAAAAACCTCCAGCGGCATGTCGGTGCCCCCCGGGGCCGCGCCCGGGGTTGCCGGCATCAGTTCCAACCGGGTGGTGGCGGCATCGCTGACGTTCAACAACGGCACCATCGCTGTGAACACGCTGACCAACGGCTGGCAGGTTCCCAACATGGGCACCCTGAGTTCCGACACGGCCATCGGGACGGTGAACGTGAACGGGGACGGCACCTTGATCGTGAACAACCAGTTGGTGCTGGGGGCGGGCGTGTCGAGTTATTACGTGGGCGGCAACCCGACCAACGTGGGGGTGACGCTGCTCACGAATTTTTATTACGGTCCGACGGTCAATGCGACCAATGCCTTCGCGCAGGGGACCTTGAACGTCAACGGCGGCACGGTGCAGGTGACCAACATCATGGGCGGCGGCGGGATTTCGACCATCAACTTGAACAGCGGCACGCTGGATTTGCAATCGGCCAATCCGTTCCCGGGATCGATTGAAAACGTCTCGACGCTGAATGTGGGTACGAACGGAGCCGGCGATCCGGCGGAGCTGGTCAACGCGGCGGCCATCAGCGTCTCCAACGCCATCACGATCGCGGCCAACGCGACCCTGGCCGGCGACACCCTCATCACGTCGCCCGGATTGACGGTCAACGGAACGATTGCGCCGGGGAACGACGCCGCCGGCGGAATGACGAACAACGGCCCGGTCACCCTGGGCGCGGGCGGCAGTCTGGTGGCTTCGGTGGAAGACGCAACGGGCGGGCCGGCTCTGGGGTGGAGTTGTTTGCAGGCCAATGATGTCCTCAACATCCAGTCGACGGGCGGAAATCCATTCACGGTGAGCGTGCAAACGCCGCAAGGTCCGGCGGCGAATTTCAGCTACGCCACCAATGACGACTGGCTGCTGGCGACGGCGTCGGGCGGGATTGCGAATTTCAGTCCGAGCGATTTCACGGTGGACGACTCGTTGTTTGCCAACGACCTGGCCGGCGGATACTTCTACGTCCGGATGACGGGTAATTCGCTGGTCCTGTCCTTTACCAACAATCATCCGCCGGCGGCAGGGACCGTGACGCTCTATCGCACGGGCAGCACGATGGCGATACCGGTGGTGCTGCTGGCGACCAACTGGAACGATCCGGACGGCGACCCGGTGACGCTGTTGAGCGTCGACGGCAGCACCAACGGTGCGGGCCTGGGGACGGACGGCAACTTCATCTATTACACCAACGCGAACAACGGGGCCGACGAGATCCTCTACACAGTCAAAGATGTCCGGACCAATCCCCCGGCGGTTTACCGGCCGGGCGACACGCAGTTGACCGGCACCGGAGAGATCATCCTGCTGCCGCCGCCGCTGGCCATTGGCAGCGTCAGTGTCAACGGCGGCAATCTGGTCTTCAGCGGAACGGGCGGAACGGCCGGCACCAATTATTATGTGCTGGTTTCAACGAATCTGGAACTGCCGTTCAACCTGTGGATGGTCATCGCGACCAACTCGTTCGACAACCAGGGCAATTTTATCTTCACCAATTCCATCGACCCCGCCCAGGCCGGGCTGTTCTATCTTCTAAAATCGCAATAAACAGAACGGGTCGGCCGCTTCCGATCCGGGTAACGCCCGTCCAACCTCGACGCTGTGAGAAAACAAAACGTTCCGGCGGACGGGATCGCCCGGGTGTAGCGTGATTGGTTATTTCTGCCAGAACTTGACGTTGTTCCAGGTGGCGGTGATCGGCGCGGTTCCAGCCGCTGCCAACTTGGGCGTTCGCCGCGAGAGATAAACCGCAGGCCAGAACGCAGGCAGCCAGGGTTTGGGTGGTACGACTTGATTTCACTTTTTTCCTTGGTTCGATGTTGTTGTGACCATCGGCCGACAGCCCCTCCAGGGATGAACTCAGAGACATTAAGCTCGCTGTTGGTCCGGTGGATTGAGTTAATTTGCCACAACTTTGCCCGGCTCAAACACCTATGTTCGGAGGTAATGAATTGATGGGGCGGAAAATAATGTTATAAGTACGTGAAAAGAAACGATTTGTATTTGATCAAGGCTGTAACTCAATTGTTACCCGGTTGTGCACAAGTAGCCGTTGACATTATCCGGATTAGATGAGACAAAGCGGGCAAGCTTTATCAGGACATCCCGGTAATATCATCACGACGGGTTGGGCTCGTTCAGGCTGGAGTGGGTATGGACATGGGCGACTTCACGGCAGGCGGTTGGTTAAGGAAGCAGGTTTCATTCAATACTTCCAAGCCCGCGGTGTATTCCGTGCCGGTCAATTGGAGGGGAAAACACAAAAACAAACGGACAAGGATATGAAACTTTCCAAAATTTTCTCATTGGCGGTGTGGAGCGCGATTCCCTGGCTGGCCGTTTCAGTCGGGACGGCCCAGACGGCCACGAAACAGCTCGTGCAAAATCATCTGCCGCCCGTGGCCGCCTATCTGCCGCCCACCGGCCGGTTGTCTCCGGCAAAGAATCTGCATCTGGCCATCGGGTTGCCCTTGCGCAACCAGGCGGCGCTCGCCGGGCTCCTGCAGGAACTCTATGACCCCGCCAGTCCGGATTATCATCACTACCTGACGCCGGAACAATTCACGGAACGGTTCGGGCCGACGGACCTGGATTATCAGATCGTGATTGCCTTCGCCCGGGCCAACGGATTGACGGTGACGGCCACGCACCCGAACCGCCTGCTGCTGGAAGTGAGCGGGCCGGTGCAAAACATCGAGAAGGCATTGAACGTCACGCTGCAAACCTACCGGCATCCCACGGAGAACCGCACCTTTTTTGCGCCGGACACCGCTCCGTCCGTGCCGGCGACGGTTCCCATCCTGGGCGTCAGCGGGTTGAACGATTATTATGTCACGCAGCCGCGGCTCCAGCGGAAGCCGGTGAAAATGACAGCCGGCGGTGTCGTGCCGGAGAACGGCTCGGGCCCGGGCGGCACCTATTTGGGAAATGATTTCCGGGCCGCGTATGCGCCCGGGGTGGGTTTCACCGGCGCCGGCCAAACCATCGGATTGGTCGAGTTCGACGGGTACGACACCAACGACATCGTCACCTACGCGAGCCAGGCCGGGTTGCCGCCCGTCAACGTGACCAACATCCTGCTGGACGGGACGACCGGCCTGCCCCAGGGAAACGAAACCGAAGTGGTGCTGGATATCGAGATGGCAATCTCCATGGCGCCCGCGGCCAGGGTGATGGTTTATGAAGTTCCGGCGTCCGAAGGCATTGGCATTGTCCACTGGCAGACCCTGCTCAACCGCATTGCCGCCGACAATCTGGCCGGACAGATCAGTTGCTCCTGGTTCATCCCCGGCGGCACGGCCGATCCGGTTTCGGACCAGATCTTCCAGGAAATGGCGGCCCAGGGACAATCTTTCTTCGATGCCTCCGGCGATTCCGACGCTTATACCGGCCTGATCTCGTTTCCCGGCGACACGCCTTACATCATGCAGGTGGGCGGGACCACCCTGAGCACCAGCGGGCCGGGCGGACCCTGGACAGCGGAGACGGTGTGGAACTGGGGCACGGAATTCGGCTACGGTTTTAACGGCGTGGGCAGCAGCGGGGGTATCAGCACCCAATACCCCATCCCGAGCTGGCAGACCAATGTCAGCATGGCCACCAACCAGGGCTCCCGGACCCTGCGCAACATTCCGGACGTGGCGCTGACGGCGGACAATGTCTATGTGTGGGTCGATGGCGGAAGCGGGACGGTGGGCGGCACCAGTGCCGCGGCGCCGTTGTGGGCGGGGTTGACCGCCCTGATCAACGAACAGGCCACTGGCGGCGGAAAACCGCCCGTCGGTTTTCTCAATCCTGCCCTGTACGCCATCGGCCTGGGAACCAACTACACCAATTGTTTCCACGACACGACCAATGGCAACAACACCTGGACCCAGAGCACGAACCGGTTTTTCGCCGTGCGCGGTTACGATTTATGCACCGGCTGGGGCACGCCGCGGGCCGCCGGGCTGATCAATGCCCTGCTTACGCCCGCGCCGACGGCGCCTTCGATTGTTGGTCAGCCGCAAAACCTCGCGGCCACTGCGGGATATACCGCGGATTTCAGCGTGTCGGCCTACGGCTCCCAACCGTTGGGCTTCCAGTGGAGTTACGCCGCGGCCGGCGGCACCAATCTCGCCATCGAAGCGGAGAACCTTTCCTACACCACCAACGGCGCGATTGCCGCGCTGCAAAATGACAGCAACTCCAGCGGCGGCCATTGGATTGCGCTCGAGGCGACCGCGACCGGGCCCTACATTGAATTCACACTGCCCAACCTTCCCGCCGGCGCCTACTCGTTGCAAATGGAATGGAAGGGCAACAACACGCGCGGCATCCTCAGCCTGGCGGTGGACGGCGCCACCGTCGGCACCAACCTGGACCAGTATTCGGCCACGCAGATTTATCCCACCACGACCTTCGGCAACGTCATACTGGCAGCGGGGAATCATCGCGTCCGCCTGACCGTGGTCGGCAAGAACTCCGCTTCGAGCAGTTACTGGCTGTCGGCCGACAAATTCGTCCTCGCTTCAACTTCGGTGAACCTTCCCGGCGCGACCAACGAGGTCCTGGTCCTGCCCAATGTCCAGCCATCGCAGGCCGGAATTTATTCGGTGCGCGTCACCAATCCCTACGGCAGCGTCGTCAGTTCCAACGCGGTCCTGACCGTGTCGACCCTGCCACCGGTCATCACCAGCCAGCCGGCGGGACAGGCGGTCACGCAGGGCGACACGGCGAGTTTCAGCGTGGCGGCCACCGGTTCGCTGCCGTTGAACTATCAATGGAATTTCAACGGGTCGCCGATCAACGGCGCGACCGCGCCGCTCCTGACGCTGACGAACGTTCAGCCCTCGCAAGCCGGCAATTACACGGTGCAGGTGAGCAATTCGTACGGGTCGCTGGTCAGTTCCAATGCGCCCCTGGCGGTCAACTCCCTGCCGCCAACCATTACCAGCCCGCCGGCCGGCCAGACCGTCTATCAGGGAAGCGCCGTCACGTTCACGGTGACCGCCACCGGGTCCGGTCAATTGAATTATCAGTGGACTTTCAAGGGAACGAACCTCGCCGGCGCCACCAATACGTTCCTGGTTCTGACGAACGTCCAGTCGGCCCAGGCCGGCGCCTACGCGGTGCAGGTGACCAACCTTTATGGTTCCGCCACCAGTCCCAACGCCACGCTGACGGTGTTGTCCGGCGTGCCGCCGACCATCGTCCGCCAACCGGCCAATCAGACCGTGTATGCCGGAGGCTTGCCGGCGTTCAGCGTGACTGTGAATGGTTCGCTGCCGTTGACCTGTCAGTGGCAGTTCAACGGATCGAACCTGGCCGGCGCGACGAACCTGACGTTGGTGATCGGCGGCGCTCAATCCGCCCAGGCGGGAACCTACTCGGCGCGGGTGAGCAACGCCTACGGCTCGACCATCAGTTCCAACGCGACGCTGACCGTGCTCGGACAGCCCACGGGCGCCAACCTGCACAATTTCGACGGCACGTCGCCGGATGACAATACCACCACCGGCTCCAATCCATTTGCCGGCATGGTCCAATCCGGCAGCACGCTCTACGGCGTGACGACCGGCGGCGGCAGCCACAACACCGGGTTCCTCTACAAAATCAACACCAACGGCACCGGCTATTCCATCATCTATAGTTTCACCGGGCTGAACCGGGGAACCGACCTCCTTGGCGACCTCACGGAAACCAACACCGACGGCGCGAGCCCGGAAGCGGCGTTGATCGTGTCCGGCGGCATGTTATACGGGACGACGACGACCGGCGGCGGCTTCGGTTTCGGCACCGTGTTCCGGGTCACCACCAACGGCACCGGGTTCACGACCCTGCACACGTTTACCGGTGAAAGCGATGGCGGAGCGTCCTATGGCAGCCTCGCCCTGTCGGGCACCACTTTGTATGGAACGGCGTCCATCGGCGGCGACGCAAACCTGGGCACCGTATTCAAGGTCGGCACCAACGGCACCGGGTTCGCCGTGCTGCACAATTTCGAAGGGACTACGGACGGGACCACGCCGGTGGCGGGCCTGATCGTATCGGGCAGCACGTTGTATGGAACGACGTCCGACCGGGACAATTTTACTTCCGGCACGCTGTTCAAGCTCGGCACCAGCGGCAGCGGTTTCACCACGCTGCATACCTTCAGCCCGGAGACGGACGGGACAAACGCCGACGGCTTCTTCCCGGCGGCGACCCTGACGCTGTCCGGCAGCACGCTGTACGGAACGGTGGTCCAGGGCGGCATATTTGGCTATGGCACGGCATTCAAGGTCAAAACCGACGGCAGCAGCTTCACCGTGCTGCACAGTTTCAACGGTTACGACGGCGAGGCGCCGCAGGCCAGCCTGACGCTCTCCGGCAATACGTTATATGGCACGGCGGCCAATGGCGGCAACACCGGGAACGGCGTGATTTTCTCCGTCCGGACCAATGGCACGACCTACACCCTGATTTATAATTTCAGTCCGCTCGTTTCCAACACCAACAGCGACGGTGCCGGAGCCTATTCCGGCGTGGTGCTGACGGCCGGCGCGCTCTATTCCGTGGCGACCTATGGCGGCGGCTATGGAGACGGCACGCTGTTCAAAATCAACACCAGTGGCACCGGATTCACGGTTTATCACGTCTTCATCGATCACCCGGACGGAGCCGGCCCCTTGGGCGGCGTGGCTGTGTCGGGCGGCACGCTGTACGGGACGACGGTGGAGGGCGGACTTTACGGGGTGGGCATGATCTATTCCGTCGCCACCAACGGAACCGGCTTTACGCCGCTGTACAGCTTCACCGGCGGCAATGACGGGGCCAACCCCGCCGGGGAACTGGCCGTGGCCGGCGGTACGCTCTACGGCGTGGCGCGGAACGGCGGCAGCAACGACGCCGGCGTCGTGTTTGCCATCGCCACCAATGGCACCGGGTTTGCCACGATCCACAATTTTGGCAGTGACGGGGGAGTTTTTCCGACCGAAGGCGTGGTCCTGTCCGGCGAAACGCTTTACGGCACCACCTATGCCAATGGCGCTACCGGAGGCATGTTCAGCGATGGCATCGTTTTCTCGGTGGCCACCAACGGTTCGGGATTCGCCGTGCTGCACAGTTTCGGATCGTTAAGCGACTTCTCCGTGGGAACGAACTTCGACGGCGCCTTTCCGAACGCGCTGGCCGTGTCCGGCGGCATGATCTACGGAACCACTCCGCAGGGCGGAACCGGCGGGAACGGCACCCTCTTTTCGCTCGGGACCAACGGCGCCGGATTCACCGTGTTGCATAACTTCAGCCCGCTGGTTTACAACCCGGTTATCGACGCGGACACAAACGCCGATGGCGTCAGCCCCCACGCGGGCCTCGTCGTGTCCGGCAACACCCTGTACGGAGTCACGTCCGCGAACGGCGGTCCGCTCGGATACGGCACCCTCTTTTCGGTCGGGACCGACGGCAACAACTTCGCCACGATTTATAATTTCAATCCGGAAAACTATGATGATGTGCTCCAAATCTACACCAACGCCGACGGGATCCTTCCCTGGAGCGGACTGGTTCTTTCCGGCGATACGTTGTATGGGACGGCGTCCTATGGCGGCGCCAACGGCCTCGGCACGGTTTTCGCCGTCAACACCAACGGCACCGACTTCAGCCCGTTGCTCTACCTGGATCCTGTCAACACTGGCGCCAACCCGATCCGGCCGCTGGCGTTGTCCGGCAATACGCTCTATGGAACGGCTCCCAACGGCGGCCCGCCCGGCGAAGGCACCGTGTTCTCGGTGACACTGCCGACCAGCGGCATGGGCGCCAGCGTCCAGACCGCCACCGCCCTGGGCCGGCAGCCGAAAATCACCCTGAACCTGCCACCCACGGCCGCCCGGGTCATCGTTGTCGGTGCCGTGCAAAATTCCCGGATCGCCTGGATGCCGGGATTGACGTTGGCCCAGGCCATCGCCCAGGCCGGTTACCGGGGAACGGCGGATCCCGCGGAGATTATTCTGGTCCGCGCCGGCCAATCGGCCGTCTTCCAGATCCGGGACCTGTTGCAGGACGGGGACGTGCCGCTCGAACCGGGCGACCGGATCGTTCTGCGCTGATTCGCGCGGGTTGGGTTCCTGACAAGCCGGGGTTTATTCCCTCTCCCCGCCCGGCGGGGAGAGGTGTCGCACCGCGACCGGCGAGGGGATTTTAAGCACCGGCTGCCTTTTACCGCGGCATCGATATTCATCAGCGCCAACTCTTCTCCCGCGCCGAAGCGGTACCCGCGCTCCGATGCGCATTTCCATGTATTGCTTCTTTGAACTCAGATAATTAGCCCGCCTTTTCGACGGTTGCCTTTATCCTGCCGGGCTGCTGCATTGAACGACGAAGTTACCCGGATGTATTCCTCAAGCTGAACTTGGACTTACTATCGCTCCCCGGCGCAATTGAAACCGCCAGTTCGTAGACGCTTCTCATTTGAAGAATAATCAAAATTAGGACACTGCCCACCGCGCCTGCCAGTTGACCGGCCATGGAAACTCGAACATCATCATGGCAGCCAGCGTCAGTCTCCGGCGGCGGTGCCTGAGCTCTGGCGTTGGGCGGTGAGAGCTATGAGGCTATTTCGCACCATTATTTTAGTCATTGGATTCACCACTGTGGCTATCGCACAGGAAACAAACGCGACTATTCACGCCATCTTCAAGGGGTATGACAACGCTTTTCTTAAGAAGATTACAGATCGTTGGTATCAGATGTTGGATTCGATGCCACCCAAGGGTCCGCTGTTGGCGGGGAAAGTGGTTTTAGAGTTTCGCCTCTTTCCTGACGGACACGTCAGCGATTTGAAAGTTGACAGCTCAGATGTAGAAGCGAGTTTAGCCGAGCTCTGCAAGAAGGCGGTGACAGATTCAGCTCCATTCGCCAGTTGGACAAAAGAGATACGTCAAGCATACACCAACGACTTTCGCGTTGTTCACTTTACATTTTATTTTGACAGTGGGCCGACACCGCCTAACAAATCGCTGCAGGCAAGCCACTGCCCCTTCAGTTTTAACCAACAAATGAGATTCGATTATCATTATTCCATTGCTAGCCTTGTCGCCGGCGGCGGTGGCTGAGCTCTGGGCGTTAGGCGCAATCCTGGATCGCTCAACGGTATTGATCACCAGGCAAGCACGAGTTGAAGCTGGAAGGCCACGGCATGATGAGTGTCCTTATTGAAGGCCGGGTCCCAAACCACCTGCAGGTCGGGCTGGATTTTGATGAAGGGCGTCAGTTGCAGGGCATAGACGGTTTCCCAGACATATTCGTTTTCATGGTACACCGTCTTGGTCGTGTCCGAGGGCTGGCTCCAGACAAATCCGGTGCCGAGCAGATCATTGCTGGTCCGTTGCAACAGCAGATGTTCGAACGGGCCCTGTATCACCAGGCCCGTGCCTACCTGGGCGGCGGCACTCGCCGACACTTTGGCATTGCCGAAACCAAAACGTCCGAACCAGCCAAAGGGCGAATCGGCTCCCAGTTTTTGTTGAAGATCAAAGCAGAGGCCGGCGCCCGTGGCGCCACCCACGGTGGCCACGAACGGTTGAACGCGGAAAATACCAGGACCCAGGTGAAAAAGGTCGCCTGGGGCATAGCCGATCTCCATGGGCAGCGACCAATCGTTCCAGCTGAAATCGGTCCAGGGAACACGGCCAGCCGGCGTGTTGCCCGCCGAGCCGCCCAGAATGGCGTACCATTCCTCCTCCGGTTGCCATTGCAGATTGAACCCGAAGTTATTTTGCGCCAGCGGCAGCACCTGGCTGTTGATTAACGCCGAATTAATAAACTTGCTGCGGCCGCTGTTGGCGTAGGCGTTGTCGTCCAGATAATTCTTTTGGCTGACCATGCCGGCGACCACGACGGTTTTTCCCTTGTTCAACGATTCCTGCCAGGCCAGTTCCGGTATGCGAAAGCCATTCACACTGGACCAGATGCCGGCAGGATCGGTGACGGTGCCGAGATTGGATTTTGGGGATTGAGTATCCGCCGCGGTTCCCAATCCGTTCTTGGCCTGGACCTGGCTGCTGATCCAGCCGGCGGTGGCGGCCTGCGGGGTATCGAACACCGTCCATTTGGATTTCAGATCAAACGTGTAGTAAGCCAACGTGTTTTCACCCTGTTTGACCCCGGTCAGGCTGACCCCGGTAAAGGTTTGTTGCAGCGAATAGCGGAAACCGTAAGTGGACAATCCGAATTTGGCCGCCTGAACCCACGGTTCGAGCGGCGCAAAAGGGAACAGCGGACCGGGACGGATGGCCGTGTTGCCGTACTCATCCTGGCTGGCGAGATAGGGCATCAGCAGCGGCGGGCTGGCCGGGAAGAATTGAAAATTCGCTACAACTTGAGATAGGCGTTGCCGGATCTTGTCCGGCTGGCTTGACCCTCGCGTGGGATCGGGGATCTGCTTTTGCACGCCGAGGTGGGCTGGCGGATACAGGCTGACGGGGAGAGCATTGGTTGGCTCCTCGACGACGCGCCCAAGGCTGTCGAGCAGCAGAATACCGCCGGGCGGGGAATTGGAAGAACTCTCATCGGCAGCCTGAACGGTTAACGCTCCCAGCACCAGGGCTGCCGCGGTGTTTGCCAGGAGACGCTTTCCAGGTTTCATGGGCAATCAACGCAGGGTCACCCTGTCGGAACAGACCGATTCATCACGGTTCTTATCATCGGTTTAATGAGAGCCGGTCGGAATGCGGCAGCCGGCCCGGCTGGTTCCCGGGCGGTGAAGGCGCGTCAGAATTGTCGGTCATGGATTCGAGGGCGGTTTTCACGTTACTGTTTTCAGAATTTAAAGAGCAGGTTGAGGCTGAACGACTGGCCCTGGAAACGACCCACCGCGTAGTATTCTTTGAAATACAGGAAATTCAGGGCAGCATTCCACGGTACACAAGATAAACCGGCCTGAACCCCGGCGGCATGAACCTGGTCAAGCACGGACGCATTGCTCGCATCGCTCCCGGTGTCATGCGTCACCTGCCAGCTATCGTAACCCAGCGGGCCCACCTCCAGCAGAAGTTTCTGGTCTTTCGTCAGCGGCAGATATTCGCTAACGCCCCAGTTGAGCGTGACGGTCTGGCCCGGCGTAATGTCGAAATCCTTGTTCTGTGAGTTGATTTCATACGTCAAGGCGGTCATGACGGCCATGCGGCGGTCGGACCACGGATACCAATATGCCGAGGTCTGGAACTGTTGCGTCCAAAACCCCAGACCGGTGTTATCGGGCGAGGCGTACTTTACCGAGCCGACAATCGGCAGGGTAATGGTCGAGGTATTGTAAGAGCCCACCGGCGCATAGAACCCATAACCCAGGGCGAAATCCCAGTTGGTCAGCGTCAACCCGAGCCAGACCGGTTCCACGAACATGTCGCCGACCCCAAACTGCGAGGCGCTGGGGTTGCGTCCGCTGCCGTTGATGGTTGAGATGGAGGCGCTGGGATTCAGGTTGACGAATGAGGGCGCGATGTAGGTGGCATATTTCACGCCGTCCAACTTCCATGGTGCCACCCACATCAACGCGGGGGACAGGGCATAGATGTTGACATTCACGCTCACCGGCAGCGTGACGCCCGGCCCCGGGCCGGGTTTGATGGTCACGGAGTTGATCGGGTTGCCGTTGCCGTCGTTCAACCGGCTGCTGGTGTAATAGTAATTGTAGAGCATGCCGTAGAAACCCGGATCCGGCACCGCATAGTCGCGGATGTCCATCACTCCGCCGTTGTAGTGGCCGACGGTTCCGGCCCGGGTGACGGCTGTGGCAAGAGCCATCGCGCCAAGGAACGTAATGGCCAGGAGGTTTTGCCTGCCGCGCCGGCTCGTCCCGCCCAAGCTTCGGAGCGGCGGCGGAAGCGCTGCGAAGGCGGGTGTGTGCAAGGGTTTCATATCGGGTTCCCTTTCCTTGGCCGGTTGATCGGTCATTTCACTTCACCACCTCAATCTTCTCCCCTGAAGTCCGTGAGGTTGGCGCAAGGCGGATTCGGATATTTCTTGACCGATGCCTCGTATTCCCCGATCGCCTTGTACGCCGGCCCCGCCATGAACACAGTGATGCCGCCGAGGTTGATGTCCTCGTGCGGATCCATCTCGATGTCGTACACCTTCGGGAAATACATCGGGGTGCTGTTCGCATACATCCCGCCCAGCATTTGATGCCCGGTGCCGGTCATTTGCATGTCCTTGAAGTAGAAGCGCCACTGCTTCCATCGCGCGGCCACCAGATCGGGCCCGATGAAGCTGAGCAGCGTATCGCGCGCTCCCGTCTCACTCTTGCCGTAAAGCACCGCCGTCTGGTCCACTCCGTCAATCGCCCGGTCCGTGGGCAGCCTGGCGCCAATGATGGCCGCAAAGGTCGGCAGGAAATCCATCTCCGAGAACATGGCGTAGGAAGTGGTGCCCGGCGCGATGTGGCCCGGCCAATGGACAAAGCAGAACGTCCTGATTGCGCCCTCAGTTACCTCGCCCAGTTCGCCGCGGAACGGCCCCGGACTGCCCATGTCGGGAGACCCGAGGTTGCCGACTTCCCTGACGATCCAGCCGGAGGGTCCGTTATCGGAGCAGAAGACCAGGATGGTGTTGTCGTCAATCTTGAGTTCCTTGAGCGCGTCCATCACCTGGCCGACATGGTAGTCGCCTTCCATCATCTTGTCGCCATATTGCCCGATGCGCGATTTCCCGGCGAACTCCCTGGACGGGAGGTTCGGGTAGTGCCCCATCGAGAATGGCAGGTAGAGGAAGAAGGGTTTGCCCGCCGTCACCTGCCGTTTCATAAAATCAATGGCCCGATCGGTCAGATCATTGTCAATCTCCGCGCGCACCTCGGGCGTGTAGGGCTTTACGCGCTGCAACGGCTCGCCCGCCTTTTGCGATTCAATCCATGGACCCCTCTCGTTCAGTTGCTGCTCGGTCGCCGGAAAGGAGTGCGTCATCAAGATGAGTTCGGTCGTCATGCAGTCGTTCCACGAGGTGTCCAGCGGAATGCCGTAGAATTCGTCGAAACCGTGCGCGGTGGGCGCGGCCCCGGGACCGGCGCCGAGATGCCACTTGCCGAAGATGGCTGTTGCGTAGCCCGCGTCCTTGAACAACTGCCCCATGGTATAGGCATTGGCCGGCAGTTGAAAGCGGCTGCCCGGTGCGGAAAGCAAAGACAGCCCGGTGCGGATGGAATATTGCCCCGTCATGAGCGCCGCCCGCGACGGCGTACAGGCGGACTCCACCAGATACTGCGTCAAGCGCATTCCCTCGCGGGCGAGTTGGTCGCAGCGCGGCGTCGGGCAGCCGCGAAGTTCGCCGCCGCCGTAGGGGCCCAGATCGCCGTAACCGACGTTGTCGGCGAGGATGAAGACGACATTGGGCCTGCCCGGCGTAGCCTTGAAGGAGGCGGGTTGATTGTCCTGTGCCTGGACCGTTCCACCAGCGCTAAATAACGCGGTCGAAGCCGTCAACGCGGCCAGGCCGTATTTGATCAGGATGCTTCTTTTCACGTTGTTCCTTTTGGTTTCGAGTTATCGTTATGTTTATTTCATTGTTTGTGCCATTTCCCCGGTAGTTTCGACTTTGGGAATCATCAGGTTGAACTGTTGACCAAGCCTCACCGGTTGGTCAGGCTGCTTCGTTTCATGTTTTTTCTTTGGGTTTGTTCTCTGTCGTTTTGTTTGCGCAATTTTTTCTTTTGCAGCTTTCGGTGGGGCGGGCGTGCTCGCGGGCCGTCGTCGCTACGCTTTGACGCGCCGAAGCCGGCTCGCCAGCAAGCCTCACCCCGCCAAATTGTCCCACCATCATCATTTGTCATTTGCCACCGGCGCTTGGGCTGCGTCCTTGACACAACGGAACCCGAGGTGATTGCTGCCGGTGTCAATGTCCCCCTTGCCCCGGGTGCCCATCATGTAACGGGTGCAATACTGGTCGGTGCAAAGGAACGAGCCGCCGCGTTGCACCCGCTGGGGTTGGCCATCGCCGGGATTATAGCTGGAGGGCGGGCCTTGCGGATTGCGGGCCACCTGGACACCCGCCAGTTTGAGTCGTGCGTACGTGTCGGGTCGATACCAGTCGCTGCACCACTGCCAGACGTTGCCAGCCATGTCAAAAAGGCCGTAGCCGTTCGGCGGAAATTGTCCGACCGGCGCGATGCCCGCGAAGCCGTCTTCGCCCGTGTCTTTCACGGGGAACTGGCCCGTGTAAATGTTCGCCATCCATTTGCCGCCGGGTTTGAACTCATCGCCCCAGGCGTACGTTTTGCCGGAGAGTCCGCCGCGCGCGGCGAATTCCCATTCGGCTTCCGTGGGCAGCCGCTTGCCCGCCCATTTCGCGTAAGCCACGGCGTCGGCGTAGGCAATCTGCACCACCGGATATTTTTCCCGGCCCTTCAAGTCGCTGTCCGGCCCGGTGGGATGACGCCAGTTCGCGCCCGGCACGTAACGCCACCACTGAAAATAATCATTCAACGGCACGGCGTTCGCCGGGGGCGTGAACACGGTGGAACCGGCCACCAGGTTTTCCGGCGGCGCGGTCGGGAACTGCTCCCTGGTCGGCGCAATTTCCGCAATCGTCTTATAGCCGGTGGCCTTGACGAATTTTTCAAACTGCTCGTTGGTCACATCGTTCGTGTCCATCCAGAAGCCGTCCACATAAACCCGGTGAATGGGTTGGGCGTCATTCACGGCGTTCATCGTGGCCATGGTGCAGAAACCCTCGCTCGGGGCCGAGCACCCCATCGAGAATTCCCCGCCGGGAATCCACACCATACCCTCCGGGGCCGCTCCAGGCGCGGGAGTTTTGTTGGGGACCGTCGTGCCAAAGGCGGATGATGCCACATGGGCCGGGGCATCGGTGCCCGCGGGCTGGGCCAGCGCGGTCGCCGTCATCAAGGCGATGATCGCAGCCGCCGCCACGACGAAGGCGGACGGCGATTTTTTTCCGCGGGTTTTCACCGGGGCGGCCTGACGCCGGGGTCGGCCGGGCGGTTTCCTCGATTTTATAACGATATTGGGTTGTGCGGCTGACATCGAAGAAGCCGGCGAAGCCTTGAGTTTGCGCACCGGGACTTTTTTCGCCCGGCGTGTGAATTCGGATTCCTCCGCAGGCGCCCCGGCGCCGGAAAGCCAGGTGACGGCTTTCTCGAAATCATCAAACGCCTGGACTTTCCAACCGCGCACGGTGGCGATGAACGCGAACAACCGGGCGCGCAGATGGGGATCGGAGCTGTAAAGCACGGCAAGCTGTTGCTGGCGCGTGAACCCGATTTCGTGGAATGTTTTCACCAATGCCAAAAGGTCGTCCGGCGAGAACACCGGCTTGGGCCCCGGACGCAGCGCCCGCAGATCCACCAGCGCCTGATGGATTCCCCGTTTCCTGCAGGCGGCGGCCAGTTGCGCAAGCACCGCCTTGCTGGCCTCCAGGTCAAACTGACCGTGCGCCCCCAGCCGGATGAATTCCCGGGCCCGGATGATTTGAAGTTCCACTGGCATATATTATGTTTGCTCCGGTTGAACCGGGGGTTTCATTCCTCCCGCGCTGGTTTGGTGCCGAGCCGCCGCCGTCCTGAATTTTGAGTCGGTTTCATTCGATCCGCGTCCGGATGAAGAACTCAAAAGCCGCCTCGGAGCCCGCGTGTTTCACGATCGAACGGATCGGTTCATCGGTTGAAAAGCGGGCGGCCCCCGGAGGAAAAGGAGACCGCCCGCCAGGTGGATGGTTCAGTTACTGGCCGGCGCCTTTGGCCGCCGCTTCGGCCTGGGCCATCTTGGCCGCCATCTCGGCTTTCAACGCGTCAAGGTTGAAGCTCGCGCCGCGTTGCATCGGCGGGTAGGCGAGGAAGGTCTGGATTTCCTTGCCCATCATCTGCTGGACGAACACGAAGCGCCAGAACTGATACATATACCAATCGCCCATGAACATCAACGACCCTTGCTTGGTCATGTCTTCCGGAAAGCCCAGGCGCTCGAACGGATCGAGGCGCAAGTTGGTGATGGTCGGCACGTCCGGATGGTTCTTGACCCCGAGCCAGCCCTGGGGTTGGTCAATGAAACGATATTTGTAGTCGTCAATGCGCACCGCGCCAATCGTACTTTCGCCAAGGTAGAAGATTTCGTGGCGCGCGGACGGGCCATTGCCGGTAATGGCGGCCATCTGGTCGTAGCCGTCCAGATGGTTCTTATAAGTCCGGTCGCCGAGGGTCACGCCCTTGAGCAACTGATCGGTGATGTTCGGGTTGCCGGCGGCATTGAGGAAGGTCGGGAACCAGTCCAGGCCGGAGAAAATGCCGTTCTGAACGGAATCCGCCGGGACGTGGCCGGGCCAGCGCAGGATGCAGGGCACGCGGAAGCCGCCTTCCATGACCGTCCCCTTGCACTGCGCGAACGGCGTCGTGCCGCCATCGGGCCAGGTAAAGCTCTCGGTGCCGTTGTCGGTGGTGAAAACAACGATGGTGTTGTCGTCCACGCCCATGTCCTTAAGATGCTGCATCACCGAGCCGACTTCGTCGTCAACTTCAGCCATGCCGGCTTCTTCAATACTCCAGCCATTCTGCGAGTTCATCATCGCCGCGTATTTCGGGGAGAGATGCGTGACCACGTGCATGCGCGTGGGGTTGATCCAGACGAAGAACGGCTTGTTCGCCGCCTTGGCCTGATCCATGAATGCCAATGAGTCGGCGATAATTGTGTCGTCAATGGTCTCCATGTTGTATTTGATGCCGGCCATCGGATGCGGCGGCAACGGACCGTCATCTTCTATCTTCTGTTTGCCGATCTTGCCCCAGCGCGGCATCTCGGTCGGGTCGTCCGTGTCGGTCGCCCAGCTATGGATCAGATTGCGCGGGCCGACGACGTTCAGCAAATTCTGCGGATAATTGGGGTGGAACGGGTCTTCCATCGCGTCCAGGTGATACAGGTAGCCGAAGAATTCATCGAAGCCGTGGACGGTGGGCAGGAACTCATTCTTGTCGCCCAGATGATTCTTGCCGAACTGGCCGGTGGCATAGCCCTGCGCCTTGAGCGCGGTGGCAATGGTGCAGGCTTCCGCCGGAAGGCCGATCGCCGCGCCCGCCTGGCCGACCGTGGTCATGCCGGTGCGGATGGGCAATTCGCCGGTGATGAAGTTTGCGCGACCCGCCGTGCAACTGGCCTCGGCGTAATAGTCGGTGAATAACATGCCTTCCTTGGCCATCCGGTCGAGGTTCGGCGTCGTGCCGGCCATCATGCCGCGGCTGTAGGCGCCGATGTTCCACATGCCGATGTCGTCGCCCATGATAAAGACGATGTTGGGTTTCCTGTCCGCCGCCCGGGCTGTTCCGCCGGCGCCCAAAAGCGCCGCCGAAGCAGTCAACACGGTCAGGCCGTATTTGATGAAGTTGCTGCGTTTCATGCCTTGCCTTTCGTTTGGATGCTGCTGTTTCGTTCTCCTGTTTGTTGCTCTCGCCACATACGGCTTGATGGCGGTAAGTGCGGTTTAATGCCGGTCCCGGCATTGAACGGTGACAGTCATCCACGATAAAGATCGCGGACCAGTCCCGGCGGGAATAATCTCAGAAAACGTCGGGGGCGGATATTGGACCTTGGGCTAATGGTAAGTTAATCTAAACTTCTTACGCTTTAAGTGAAGTTGGGCCCAGGGTTTTGGGATTGGCCGGAATCAGCTTGCACGCGCTCAATCTCTGCTTGAAATGGTCGAATTTGATGTACACTGTGCGTTGTGCAATACTCAACAGTTGACCCAACCGCCGTTGGGCGCCTCAGTTCCGCTATCGCGGTCAACCATTCAGCCCGGCGGTGGCTGAGCTCTGGACGTTAGGCTGCGTTCCCGTATGCAAGCACTGGTTCATAGATTAGAGGCTGAGTTGCTGCCAGAGTTGCAGCGGCGATGTGCTTCATTGCAGCATGACCGGAGATTTGCTCGTGTCGCTATTGTATCCGATTCCGGCCCGCATCCGCCTTGCTCCGGTCCGAAATCTTACGTCTGGCGTCTTGACTGTCATTCTCCCACCGACAGAGCAAAATGGGCACGTTTGTCGCTATCTGTGGTGTTTTTGATTTTACCGAATGAGAGCATCATGTTGCAGGGCAGTATTGCGTGGTTTCTCAGGCAAGCGTCTTGTGAGCTACCAGTAACCACAGATGAGTTTTCCTCGCGTCAGGTTATTGGCGTGCCGGATGTTTCTGTAGGTGCTTTTGTCAGTGAGTTGCCAGCATTATTCAAGGCTTTTGAGGAAGCAGTCGCGCGAGGCAGGCCAAAAACGCTGCCTAACAAATCGCTGCAGGCAACCGCCACCGCGCCTTGAGTTTTGACGATGCCATGAAATTTTAACATCATCATTGCAGCCAAGCTCAGTCTCCGATGGCGGTGCCTGAGCTCTGGACGTTAGGCTGCTTGAAAGCACTGTGACGATTCTGCAGTTGCATTGTCAGATTTAGCATGAATACAGTCGAAAAGTCAGCAAGGCGTTGGCGCTATTTTGCGCAAACAGGTTTAATCGTGGTGCTGTGCTTAATAATCACCACAGGTATTCTCGCATTGCATGTTTTGCAGGCTGAAGCAGCAAAGCCACCAGCGTGCATGCTGGCTGGAGGTCTTTTGTGGATTGCTATGTTGTTGTGGGGTATCTTTTTCCTACAGATGATGGCATTTCTGAATACGAAATGCAAAGCGCCTAACAAATCGCTGCAGGCAACAGGCACACGGCCTGGCAGTTGAGCGGTTTATGAAACTTGGAAATCATCATTTCAGGCGAGGCGCAGTTTCCGTGGCTGTGCCTGAGCCTAGACGTTAGGCGGCATTTGCGCGTATGCAAATTTCGCTGTTCATCGTTGGCGAAAATCTCAATCCAGAAGATGTTTCCACATTGCTTGGCAGTCCACCACATTTGGCAGGCAAGAAGGGAGACTCTATCGTCCACAAGACGACCAGAGGTGAGACAGTTTCCCGCCGCGCAGTAGCTGGCTATTGGAGGAGAGAGGTATCGTTGCCGCCAGGTTCGACAATTGATTCAGCAGTCAGAGAGCTGTTTGCGGGACTGGCAGAAGATGCTGCTGTATGGCGCTCCTTGAGTTCTGCATTCCGAGCTGGGATTTCTGTCATGGACGCAGCACCCGATACGACACCGCGGAGCATATTTCCGGAGCCGATGCTGGCCTTGTTTCGGCAGCGAGGCTTAGACATTTCGATTTCAAAAGAGTGATATGTTACAATTGCCGCCTAACAAGGCGTTGCAGCCAACAGCCGCCGTACCCGGCGCGAACGATTTATGAGATTCCATTGTCACGGTTTCATTTCGGAGTCAGGCTCGGCGGCGGTGGCTGAGCTTGGACGTTAGCCGCCATGAGCAGCCGTGTCCAATTTGTTGCGTCAGTGACCATTGTTGTGGCGGCTCTGATGGTGCTGGTCGAGACGCTCTACTTCGCGTCATTGCGGCCTGATTACAGCCATATATCAAGGACCATCAGCGAACTTGGGGAGGCTGGTGCGCCGCACGCCAACCAAGTATCATTTGGTTTCTTTCTACCAGTGGGTCTTTTGGTATCGCTGGCTTTGTGGCTCGTTCGCCGTGAAGCATCAGACAAATACGCTTCATTTGCGTTGATTGCTCTGTCATCCCTGGGCCTCGGTTACGCGATGGCAGCATTCTTTCCCTGTGATCCGGGAGGGCCATATTTTGGGAGCTGGCGCACGCAGGCTCACAACGTTCTTGGATTCATAGATTATGCCGGCACAGGAATCGGATTTCTGGCCGTCTCCCGCCATTTCGCAAGACGGGATATGACATTCAAAGCCGTTGCATTCCTAGTCGCCGGTGTGCTGGTGCTCCTTGGTTTGGCACTGCTCGCCCTTGAAGCGGCATTTCACGTTCGTGGCCTGATTCAGCGTGTCACTGAAGTCGTCCAGTTTACAGGTGTGTTTTTCGTGTGCTATTCACTATCAAGAAAAAAGACGGCTAACAAATCGCTGCAGGCAACACGGGATGGCCGGTCCAGTTCCGCTATCGCGGACGACCACTCACATCGGCGATGGCTGATCTCTGGACGTTAGGCTGCATTACGACATGAGATCGTTCATTCGCAATCTTACAATCCGTGGCGAGGTTTTTCTTGTCTTCGCGATTTGTTTTGGATTGGGCATCATCAGGCAAAACATTGGGCGGCATCTTATGCCTGGAGCTCCGCCACACGGCGATTTTAGCAACCTTGGCCTGGTGAACAAAGCCATTTACCAATTATTGGTTTTGGCACTGGTATTTCTCTACGTCGGACGAATTCGTGGTTGGTCTTTTGCATCATACATTTGCCGTTTATTGCTTTCAGCGTGGCGACTTGCCTTTGGGGAGTCTTTCTGTTTCTCGTTGACCGATACAAGTCAGCGTTGTTGTGAGATATATTTGGAGCGTTGCCATGTTTTCTAACAAATCGCTGCAGCCAACCGCCGCCGCACCCGGCGCGAACGGTTTTATAAAACCAGGCGCCAGGGGTGCGCATGCGTCGAAAATATCGATGTTACCACAAATACTATCAATTACGCGGTTCGCAGCCGGTTTGGTAGAGTGATGGCATGAGTCAGGGCCGACGTGCCACAATTTTACTTACCGTGTTCGTGATCCTGTCGCCGGCTTTCGTTTTACCGGCGGCCGGGACCGCAACAGTGTCAGATCTGAAGGGTCAATGGCATGGGAAGAACCGGTTCACAGGAATCAGCTATGAGGAGGCCGCGCAAAAGAAGATAACGCCCCAGGAGGTTGAGGTGGTATTGAATATCTCGAGCGACGGAAAGGTGACCGGGCGGGTTGGCGGAGCGGAATTGACCAATTGCGTCGTTACCGTGAATCGCGGCTGGTTTGGGCGGCGGCTTCACCTGTGGACCGACTTCATCATTCGCGGGCAGATAGTCGGCCCGGTTGCATCTGGTTCCGAAAGCGGAATCCACCCGATTAACGCCCCATTTAATTTTGACGGCACCCGGATCAGCGGCAGCATGTTCGCCATCCATCCGGTTAAGTATCCCTATCCATTTTTCAGCCTTCATTTAAATCGTTGAGCCTGGAATCAAGCCGCCCCATGCCGCCGGGCCGGCGGCGGCCTGAGTCGTTGGCTTTGAGCCAGGCACCTGGAATTATTACGGGCACGAATCCACCGGGGCATTATTTGTGACCAGTCCGGCCCATTCGCGAAGCCGGAGGGGCAGGGGGGCGCAGATCCGCGGAATCAACGATTTCAGATCGAAAATGAGGATCGAACCACCAATCAGATCGTTGGGAGTGTATTGGTAATAAAACCGGTACGGATTCCTGCCGGGAAAACCAATGCCCTGAAACTGATAGGCGCTGATCGCGACAAAGCGGGCGGGCGTTTCGCCCTCCGGCAACGGCGGAGACGGCGGCAGATCGGTGTTGGCGGACGGAAGCGCTTCACAGCGGATGCCGTAATGGGCCGGATCAGCAGTGCCGAAATAGCCGAGCTGGATGCGGTCGATTCCATGCCGATCCATGTAGCGTTTCAATCCCTTCAGGTCCTGTCCCCAATCCACATTCGAGTCACCCAGCCAATGGTATCCGTTCCGGGTTCCGCCGATGAGCCCGTTGAAATCGGCAAGGTAATCGGGCCAAGCGACCAAGCTGCCGATCACCATCCACAGGCACAGGAGCCCGACGGTGATCCGGTTTCCGACACTCCGCCGCCAGGCCATTCCATAGTTGCCGAGCCAGATCAACAACAACGGATAGACCGGCAACAGATAGCGGAACCCGTTTTGAATCGTGTTAAACAGCGAAAGATAGCCGAAGAACAGGGCGAACGGCAGGAGCAGGTACAACTCATCCGGTCGCCAGGGAATGCCCAGGATTCGCCGGGCAATCACCAAGCCGGCAAGCAGGAGCAGCACGGCGATGGGAATCTTGATGAGGCAAACGGCCAGGAAATAATACCACCAGCCGGAACTGGAATGCATGCCCATGAGAAAGAACGAGTGGGCCGATTTGGATTGCAGGTATTGAAAAACGGCGCCCTGAAAGTAAGGAGCGGCCGGCAGGGTGAGCCAGGTGCCGGACGGCAGGGCGAATCCGCCGAATTGGAATCCGTAAGCCGCCCAGACCAGCAGAAAGGCCAGGCCCAGAAGCGCCGGCCAGTGCCGGAGTCCCGGCCAAAAAGTCCGCGGACAACGCCAATCGATGCGGCGGGTGGCAAGGCGAAAAGCGAGGTCGGCGGCGAACAGGCATGGGACCAGAAGCAACGCGGTGAATTTGCTCAGCAACATTAATCCCAGCGCTGCGCCCGCATACAATCCGTTGCTCACGCCGGGATTTTTCGCCAGATGCCACAGTCGCCAGGCGGTCAGCGCTGAAAAACAACTCAAGGTGATGTCCGGCGTCATCAGCGGTGCATGAGCGAGGAGGTTTGGGCAAAAACAAAAAATCACCAGCGAGAGAATGCCGCCGGTGTTGCCGTGGAGCTGTTGTGACCAGCGAAAAACGATCAGGCCAAGCCCGACAGCAAACGGCAGCATCATGAATCGGCACGCATTCAACAACGAGTCATCCGGTTGCAAGGCCATGATTTCCTGGCCGCGCCGGATCCCATCCATTTCATTCCAGACCTTTGGCGGCGCGGTTACCGCCAACAGCGGGAGGTCGTGCCACACGGTAAAAAAAACCGGATGCAAAAGGCTGTCCGGAAGGTCCCAGCGGTGATTTTTCAGCAGATATCTGCCGGCGCCCAGATAGTGGGTTTCATCGTAGGTGGCGGATTTTTGCATGACGCTGGTTACGGACAACGCAACAAAGATCAACAGCAGGCTGAAAACCGGCAGCCAAATCCAATTCGTCCTGACCCCTGGCAAGGTCGAGGTCGGCGGCAACGTTGATTGGGTTTCTGTAGTCATCCGGCGCCGGCATGTCCAATGGTGTCAACGGTTTCATTTAACCTGCCGGCGGCGCAAACGCGAGATTTAAACGGACCAGCATGGCGAGTTCCAATATCATCGGGTCGCTCCGCGATTCCGGTCAGGCGCCCGTCGGGATTTTCTCAGCCGGTGACAAGCTCAAAGTTGTGCATCAGACTTCTCAACCGTGCGATCAACGGGTAAGTTTCCGCCCTTGTGGCAACGACACTTTACGAACTGATTCCGCGGGATGAAAAAGCCGACAGCGACCGGTTGTTGGGTCGTTTTCTGGAATACATCGACAGTCGCGGGCTTCAGCTTTATCCGACGCAGGAATCCGCCGTGCTGGAATTGTTCGAAGACAAAAACGTCATTCTGAATACGCCCACCGGCTCGGGCAAATCGCTCGTGGCCGCCGCGTTGCATTTCCAGGCTATCGCCCGGGGCCGACGCTCGGTTTACACCTGCCCGATCAAGGCGCTGGTGAATGAAAAATTCATGGACCTGTGCCGCGAGTTCGGTCCGGACAATGTCGGGCTCAGCACCGGTGACGCTTCGGTGAACCGGGAGGCGCCGATTTTGTGTTGCACGGCGGAAATTCTCGCCAACATCGCGTTGCGCGACGGCGATCGGGCCAACGTTCAGGACGTCGTCATGGATGAATTTCACTATTATGCGGATCGCGAACGCGGCGTGGCGTGGCAGGTGCCGTTGCTGACGCTGCCGCAAACGCGGTTTTTGCTGATGTCGGCGACGCTCGGTGACACGGCATTTTTCGAGGAGGAACTTACCCGCCTCAATCGCCGACCGACGGTCACGATCGCGTCCGCCGACCGGCCGGTGCCGCTGGAATATGCCTATTCGGAACTGCCGCTGGCCCGGACGCTCGAAAGCCTGGTCGCCGACAGCAAAGCGCCGGTGTACGTCGTCCATTTCACCCAATTGGAGGCGGCTCAGAGTGCGCAGGATTTCACCAGCCTCAATGTCTGCACGCGTGAGGAGAAGAATCTGATCGCCAGCGCGCTGGAAGGTTTCCGGTTCACAAGTCCGTACGGACCGGACATCCGGAAATGGCTGAAACAGGGCATCGGATTGCATCACGCCGGTTTGCTGCCGAAATATCGCGTGCTGGTGGAACAACTGGCCCAAAAAGGGTTGCTCAAAATCATCTGCGGCACCGACACGCTCGGCGTCGGCATCAACGTGCCCATCCGAACAGTGCTGTTCACCCGGCTTTGCAAATTCGACGGCCAGAAGACCGCCATCCTGACGGCGCGCGACTTTCATCAGATCGCCGGCAGGGCCGGCCGCAAGGGGTTTGACGATCGCGGCTGGGTGGTGGCGCAGGCGCCGGAACACGTCATTGAAAATCTCAAGCTGGCGGAAAAGGCGGCGCGCGACGGCAAAAAATCCGTGAAACGCCAGCCGCCGGAAAAGAATTTTGTCAACTGGGACAAAAACACATTCAGCCGGCTGGTGGCTGCGCCGCCGGAACGGCTCACGTCGCGGTTCGCGGTGACCCACGGCATGTTGTTGAACGTGCTGGGCCGGAAAGGCGACGGCTGTGCAGCCATGCAACGGTTGATTTCACGTTGTCACGAGTCGCCACGCCAAAAACAGGCGCACCTTCACCGGGCCTGGCAGTTGTTCCGTTCGCTGGTCGAGCGGAAGATTGTGGAATTTATTCATCCCCGTGGCAGCCGAAGCCAGGAGGCTCCATTTGAATCGTCTGAAAATGATCAGAGCCTCCTCACGTCGGCTCCTACGGGACAGAAACTCCGCGTCAACGTCGAGTTACAGGACGATTTCTCGATGGACCAGGCCCTGTCGCTGTATCTGCTGGACACGATCCCGCTGGTGGACCCGCAACAACCGGATTATGCGCTGGTCCTGCTGACACTGGTCGAGTCCATCATCGAAGATCCGGACATCATCCTGCGCAGGCAGCTGGACCGGTTGAAGGACCAAAAGATGGCGGAAATGAAAATGGAAGGCATCGAGTACGACCAGCGCATGGAGGAACTGGAGAAACTGGAACATCCGAAACCCAACGGCGAATTTGTCTATTCCACGTTCAACGCGTTTGCCGACAAGCATCCGTGGCTGGGGCAGGAAAGTATCCGGCCGAAATCCGTCGCCCGGGAAATGTTCGAAACGTTCCGGTCGTTCTCTGATTACATTCGCGATTACGAATTGCAGCGGGCCGAAGGCGTCCTGCTGCGTTACCTGTCGCGCGTCCACAAGGTTTTGGCCCAGACCGTCCCGGACAACGCTAAGAACGATTTGGTCCGCGAGATGGAGGTTTATCTAGGCGCGATGATCCGCCAGGTTGATTCCAGTTTGATCGACGAATGGGAAAAGATGCGGGACCCGAATTACCAACGCGCCGAGGCCGCCGAAGTCCGCCTGGCCGGCGCGGCGGAAGCGGACCGGGACATCACTCGCGACGCCAAAGCGTTCACCGCAGCCATCCGGAACCGCATTTTTACGTTTTTGCGCGGGCTGGTGATCGGCGATTTCGAATCGGCGCTCGATGTGCTTTCGGAGGGGCGGGTTTCACCAGCCCGGGATCAAAAGGCAGAAGATCAGGGACTCGCGGAGCTCGCTCCTCCGAATGATACAGATGGGCAGTCCTGGACGGTGGAGCGGTTGAAGGAGGCATTGGAAAACTATCATGTGGAACATGAGCGCATCTGCCTGGATCCGGACGCGCGGAACATCCGTCATACGCACATTGTGCCGGCTGGGGACAAAAAGACCTGGCGGGTGCAGCAAATGCTCGTCGACCCGGAGGGGAACAACGACTGGGTGGCGGAATTCGAGGTGGACCTGCCGGAATCCCGGGAACAGGGCGAGCCCGTGTTGCACTTGCGCCGAATCGGCAGTCTGGCTTAAATACGGTCGTACCCGACCCATGAAAACTTGCTTTTCGCTCCTGCCTGGTGCGTTTCTTTTCCTGTTCGGCCTGTCGTCGGCATTCGCCGCTCCAACCGACGGTCTCACCGCTGTTCCTCCGCCGGTGCCCGGCCTGCCGGTCGGCTGGTGCATACGCGCAAAGGCGCCGGTGTTTGCCGACGCCAAATCCGCCGGGTTCGAATACGTGGAACTGGCGTTGCAGGACGTGTTGCCGCTTTCGGACGCGGATTTTGAAAAACTCGCCGCCGAGTTGAAACGCCTGAACCTGCCGGCGCGCTCCGGTTACAATCCCATTCCCAAAGAACTGTCGCTGGTGGGCACCAATGTGGACCGGGCCGCCCTGGATGCACATGTGGATCACCTCGTGGCGCGGGCGGCGGCATTGAAACTCGATTACCTGGTGCTTAACAGCGCGGCGTCCTGGAAAGTACCGGACGGTTTCCCGCGCGACCGGGCGTTCGCGCAACTGGCGGATTTCAGCGGCCGGTTTGCCGCTGCCGCCGCCAAATCCGGCATCACCGTGTTGCTCGAGCCGATGCGCGGCTCGGACTCGAACATGATCACCAACATCGCCGGGGCGCTCAAACTGGTCGAGACGGTGAACCGGCCAAATTTCCAGTTAATGGTGGATTATTCCTTCCTGCGGATTCAGAACGACGATATGAATGAACTGCTCAAGGCGGGAAGCCATTTGCGGAACATTCATATTTCCAATCCGCCGAAGCGCACCTATGCGATGGACGACAGCGAATCCGATTACGCGTCGTTCTTTGCCGTGCTGAAACAGATTCACTACCACGGCGGGCTGAGCGTTCACGGCGGTCCGCTGACCACGTTCCCGAACGACGCGCCACGGGCGATCAGCTTTCTGCGCCGGCACGCGGCGGAAGTGGCGGGGAAATAATTGTATTATTTTGTAGGAGCCGACGTGAGGAGGCTCAATTATTGCCGGTTGTCGATTGCCAATTGCCGATTTAAAGCGCGTCCCTGCCGTTTGAGATTCATTCCGACCAGCCGGGAAGGGAGACGCTGGCGCGATAATTGGATTCGTTATAGAGCGGGTCGCGAACCGGTTTATAGAGTTTGCCGGACCTGGGATTGTCGCTCTGGGTATAAATCCAGATTTCCCACGGGTCCCACACCACGATTTCGTCGCGGCAATCGCCGGTAAGATCGACGGTGGCGACGCACATGTCCGGATGGCCGTCGGCGGGGAAACGCATCACGCGGCGGCCCCAGCCGTCGTAGATGCCGCCGGTTTCCGGGTTGGGCGAAAGGATCCAGTATTCCTGCCCGTCGCCCTTCCAGTTCAGCGGCTGCATCATGCTGCCGTGGTTGGCGGCCTCGAACTCGTCATATTTTTTCCCGTCGGCATCGAAGAAACTCACAATGCCCTGGTTGCCCCAGAAATTGACCGTCGCAATCTGCAATCCCGGCAGGTCGGGTCGGAATTTGGCGATGGACGGGTTCTGGACGTGGCCGAGTTGGAGGTGTTCAAGGATGTTGCCGTTCAAATCGGCTTCCAGGAATCCGTCGTCACTGGCGGTGCAGATCCAGCGCGGCGGCGCGCCGTCCTTCATCGACACGATCGCGACGCCGTCGGCGTGGTCGTCCGCGAGTTGCTTTTCCAGGTTCCAGAGGATTTTGCCGTCCGGGCTGATGAGCGAATAACCGATGGCGAGTTCGTCGCGGCCGTCCACGTTCCAGGCATAGGGATAATGGCCGGTATTCAACGCCAGGTGCCATAGCGGCTCGAGCTTGTCGGTATAGGCCCAGATGTTGTGGTAACGGTCTTTCACGATGAAATCGCGTTTGGCGCCGAGCCCGCGGAAATCGGCGAAGTAAATGGCGTCGCCCAGGATGTTCGGGTAAAGGTCCTTGCGTCGTTCGCTGTCCGGCGATTCCGGGGTGGGTGCGCTGTATTTCGGCATGCCGGTGGCGCCGTCGGCCACGACGATCTGCTGGTTGCGGCAGTAGACGACGTCGTTTTTGCCGATGCCTTCCAGGTCATGAATCTGCACCGCCACGTCGCTGGTCAACCGGTCATGCCACGGATCCGGCGTGCCCACCTGCCAGAGAATTTTGCCGTCCAGATTGATGGCCGTCAGGCAACCGACCTCCGAATGGCTGTCGGCGGGTCCATGCGGATTTTGCTGGGCCAGCAGAATGTCCAGCTGGCCCTTGCCTTCCAGGTCGCCGAAGCGCAGGTTGCGTCCGGTGCCGTAACCGGGGGTATAAATTTTTTTCCACAGGACCATCTTCGGATTTTCCGCCTCCAGCCTGGCCTCTTCATCCGCGCGGGCCTTTTGCGCGCGGAGCAGGGCGAGTTTGCCCAACAGCGACGTGGTGACGCGGACGCGGGCGAATTTGGTCGGGACATCGGAGGTAAACCCGATTTTGCCATGGCTGAAGGCGGCATCTTCGGCGTGCAGCCGGACGCCGTTGCCGAAATCCGCCGTCAATTTGGTTCCCGACACCGTCACCTTGAGTGAAATAAATTCGCCGGGCTTCCAGGCAAACGGGCATTCCGCCAGGTTGGTCTGGTCCATGACCCGGAAGGCGACGCCGTCATTGACCTTCCGGATGACGGCGGTTTGCCCGACCACACCGGCGAAATAATACATGCGGCTGGTGTGATAGCGGAACAGGATACCGCTCTGGAACCGGTCGCTTTCCGGTGCAAACCGCGCCTGCACGGCGTAATTCTTCCACAATTCGTCGCCGGCGATGATCATGGGATGCGTGTAGGGACGTTCACGATCGGATTCGGTATAGGACTGCCAGACGAGGCGCTCGCCGTTTTCCTCGATCAGCCGCCAGGCGCGTTGCGACGGGTCGGTGCGGAAGGTTGAAACGGTCCAGTTCCCGTGCGGTGCGACGCAGGGCAGGTAATGATATTCGGTGCGCGCGCCGATGACATCCGGCGACAGCATGCCAACAGTCATCGTGCGGTAATCGTCATCCAGCAACACCAATGCGTTGCGGAGAAGGAAGACGGCGACGATGATGGCGGCCAGGATCAGGACTCTGAACGTCCGGTTGCGGGTCAAGTTTTTCATTTGGACACTCCTGACGTCATGCCGGACGGCGGTCGGGTCGGCGCGGCCGGGTAATGGGGTCGATGAAAGCAGAGGCGGGAACGGCTGACAACCCTGAAACCGCGGCCGGGAGACCGTCCTTGTCCTGGTGAACCGCTCAAATTGAACTGGTTTAATCTTGCCAATAACTCCCGGACAAGGTTTAATGTCCGGCCGCGCTGGCTGGGTAGCTCAGTTGGTAGAGCAGAGGACTGAAAATCCTTGTGTCGGCGGTTCGATTCCGCCCCCAGCCACCATTTCTAACTGTGGGTGCAGCAAAGGATTGCGTGGTTGAGGGGTCCAAACGGACACCAAAACGGACACCAATTTTCCCGCTCCGCGAAGAACTTAGCGAACAGGCGGTAACACTCCGCTTGCCCGCTAACGCTTCGGGATCGACTTCGGTTAAGCTCGCGATTGCGTGAAAATTATGAAAACACGTTATCGCTTAACCTGTCGTGGCCTTCGCGGTGGAAAGTATTATTGCGTGGACACCCGAACGGGCAAACGCACCAGCCTGTGCACCGGCAGCGAGGAGGAAGCCCGCCAGCTTGTTGAAGCCAAGAATCAGGCCGAACGCCAGCCCGTGCTCAACCTGCAAATCGCCAAAGCTTATTTGGCGGCAGCGGATTCAAATTATATCCGCCGCACTTGGCATGAGGTCATGGCCGAGTTTGTTAAGACAAAAACTGGCAGCAACCGGGCCGGCGCGGGGCGATCCGTCCAGTGTGGGGCAGCTTGCCCGCCTGCCGGTTTCCGGGTTTTCCAGCTGGAAAGAGCCCGGGCGACTGGAAAGTCGCCCGCATCGGCAGGCAGGAATGCTGCCCTGCAAAAAATTTGGGTTTCAGATTTCGCGTTTTCATCTTAGTTTTTGTCGGAATTGAAAACACTGCATAGATATCTGGCTGGACAGGTTCTGGCTTCCCTGGTGCTGACGGTGGCGGTGTTCACGTTTGTGTTGCTGATTGGCAATGTGCTCAAGGACATCCTCCCGATGCTGATCAACTCCCACACCGGGCTGGGGTTGCTGGCCCGGGCGATCGGGTTGTTGATTCCGTTCGTCTGGGTATTTGCGCTGCCCATGGGGCTGTTGACGGCGACCCTGCTGGTATTCGGCCGATTCAGCGCCGACCAGGAATTGACGGCCGCGCGGGCCAGCGGCATCAGCCTGCTGTCGCTCACCACCCCCATTTTGTTGATGAGCCTGCTTTGTTGCGGACTTTGCGCATGGATCAATATGGATCTCGGGCCGCGCTCGCGTGTGGCTTTCAACAACCTGCTGTTCCAGGTCCGCGCCGAACTGGTCACCAGCCAGTTGCCCGAAGGCCGGTTCGTTCCGCTTTCAACCAATTATCTTTTTTACACGGAAAAAAACCGTAATGGACAGCTGGAAAACGTGATGATCCTGGTCCTGGAAAACGGCACCAACGTTTCGGCGACGATCACGGCGCCGACCGGAAATGTTGAAACCAATCTCGCCAACAAGGAAATGTACCTGAACCTGATGCAATCCCGCACGTTGACCCGGCGCGGCGATATCATCTCCATCGGCGTTTGGAAATCCGCCAATCTATATCCAACCAACCAATCCGGCGCCCGTATCTTCCAGCCGGGGATCAGCGACATGACCTTCCGGCAATTACAGGAAAAATTGCGCGATCGCGAACACACGCTCGATCTGTGGCTCACGGCTTCGCCCTCGGCTGACGCCGCCAGCGCCGGCTTTGTCGAACCTATCCGCGCCAAAATGCAACGGGAAATTTCAAGCATCCGGGTGGCCATGCACCGGGAAGTCGCTTTTTCGTTCGCCTGCCTTGGATTTACGCTGATCGGCATTCCGCTCGGCATCCGCATGCATCGGCGCGAGACCAATATCGGCATCGCCGTCGCCATCATTCTGGTGCTGATCTATTACAGCTTCATCATTACCGCCAATGCCCTGTCCGGCCGGCCGGAGCTGGTGCCGCACCTGATTCTCTGGCTTCCGAATTTCATCTTCCAGGCCGTCGGCGCGGTCCTGCTGTGGCGCGCCAACCGCGGCGTCTGAAGACCGGGATCTGTCCGGGTTGTTATCGTCCTCGTCCGTCGTTCTTCGTTCTCGATAATTTATTGGTTTTCGCTGGCGAGATGGATTTGGCCGGCGCCGGCGAAGGCAACGATCGCCGGAAAACTTTATGGATGGCGGCCTGGTCCACCGGTTTGATCAACAGCTCATCAATGTTCACATGCGGCGGCCGGCTGGCGACCCAGACGAGGGTGTCGGCGATGTCTTCGGCGGTCAGGGGATGGGTACCGGCATAAACCCCGGCCGCCCGGGCGGCGTCGCCTTTGAAACGCACCAGTGAAAATTCGGTTTCGGCCAGTCCCGGATCCACGGTGCTGACGCGGATGCCGGTACCGTTCAATTCCAATCTCAGGGCGCGGGTGATCTGCAATTCTCCCGCCTTGGCGGCGCAATACACCGCGCCACCTTCATAGGCCGTGTGGCCGGCGACGGAGCCGATGTTGATGATGCTGGCGCCGGAGTCGTGAGGCATCAAGGGCAGGGCGGCGCGGGTCACCCGGAGCACGCCCAGCACGTTCGTCTGCACCATCGTTTCCCAATCTGCGTCCTTGCCTTCGCCCACCGGGTCCAGCCCGTGCGCACCGCCGGCATTGTTGACCAGCACCTGCAGGTTCCGGCCGCCGATTTTTGTCCGCGCCCAGGCGATGAACGTCTCAACACTGTCGGTGCGGGAAACATCGAGCGCGTGAATCGCGGCTTCCAGCGCCCCGGCCAGATGCGCCGCGGCAGCGATCTGTTCGAGCCGTTTGACACGCCGCGCACCCAGCAACAATCGCGCGCCGGCCGCGGCAAATGCCCTGGCCGCGGCCGCTCCAAAACCGCTGGACGCACCGGTGATCAACACCCACTGGTTTTTTAATGGCATCGGCATCGCAACCTCTCCGGACGGAAAGTTTGGACCGTTCGGACCATTTGTCGAATGAAAATCGGACACGATTCTCGACGGGCAAAATGCAATTACGGCGAACCGTCGGAATTGCAAATTTGCCGGCAAATTTTCGCCGCAAATCCGGAGGTCGAAAAAACGGCCGCAGCCCCGGCGAAATGCGTCGCATGGCATTGCTTATGCGGAGGACGGGAAATAAACACAGGGGGCAACTATGTTGCCGTTCCTTTGGTCCGGCTGGCCAGCGAAGTCGGATTCCGGGTGACCGTCGTTGACGGCTGTCCGGCTTATGCCGTTGCGGAACGATTTCCGGAAGCGGACGCGGTGATTGCCGCCGGTCCGGAAAGCCTCGTCCGCCGGCTTGCACCGGGCGAACGGACCAATGCGGTGATCATGTCCCACAATTACCTGGTGGACCAGGCGTGGTTGAAATGTTTATTGCCGTTGAACCTGCGTTACATCGGCCTGGCCGGGCCGCGAAAACGCGAGGACAAAATGCTGGCGGAAATTTGCGGCGCCGAATTCAACCCGTCGCCGGACCAGTTGAGTTCGTTGCGCAACCCGCTGGGCCTGGATATCGGGGCGGAAAATCCCGAACAGATCGCCTTGGCGGTTCTCGCGGAAATTCAGGCCGAGGAAAACAGCCGCATCGGCGATCCGGTTCGGACCAGCCGCGACGCTCATCGAGTCCGGCTTCCCGTTGAATTCAGCCCGCCCCAAAAGTTTGTGAAGGAAGCGACACCCTGTCCGGTATCGGAATCGTGAATCGGGCAATAACATATCCCAAAACCGGCCGGCCATCCGAAGCCCCTGGGATAGCCGGTCCTCCTGCGCTGAAGCTACGCAGGATGGTGGAGTCGAGGGGGATCGAACCCCTGACCTTCTCATTGCGAACGAGACGCTCTACCAACTGAGCTACGACCCCATCCCGATGCCCGGCGCAGTGCGTCAGGAAAGCATCGAATGAAATGGATTATGCCCGCTGCCGATGTGATGGCAAGTTGATTCACATTTCCAACGGCAGGGACAGCGCGCTGCGCTGTCCGGACGCCGAGCGCGGCGTCCCTGCCAGGACACAACTCATTTTCTGCCGTAGTCGCCGATCATCCCGGCTGCTATTTGCGCAGTATACCGGCCGCGGACGGCGAAGGCATTGCATTGGGCTCGATGCTGGAGCGCGGTTTGAGCCGGCCGCACGTTATCAGCAGCCCCCTTCCAGGTTTTCAAAGCAGGCGATTGAAGTGCTCGTCCGAACGAAAAGCTCAGGGTCCAGGGCGCCGGGCCGGCGCCGCAGATCGCGTTCAGCCGTTCGGTGGCGTCCACGTCTCTTTGCCCGCCGGAAAGAAACAAAATTCCGGGCACCGCCGCCGGCACGTAGCACCGCAGGCAGCGGAGCGTGGCTTCGGCCACCTCCGCAACGCCGGCCGGCTGCGGACATTTGGTTCCGGTCAAAACCATGCCTGTCTTGAGCAGCATTTGCTCCAGGACCACCCGATGGTCCATCAGCAGGTCGAACGTGGTTTTCAGGGTGAGTCCGGTAATTTCCTCGCACCGTTCCAGTGTATGATCGCCGTCCATCAGAACCTCCGGTTCGACGATCGGCACCAGCCCGGCTTCCTGGCTCAGGGCGGCAAACAGGGCGAGCGACCGCGCATTGGCCTGGATGCAGAGCAGGGTGGGAAGGTGGTTGCCAATGGTGATGACGGCGCGCCATTTGGTGAAACGCGCTCCCAGCTGGCGATATTCAATGAGCCGCTCCCGCAGAAAATCCAAGCCCCGCGTGATTTTTTCGTCGACGAAATTGGCCAGGTTGGTGGTCCCGCGGTCCACTTTGATCCCGGGAACGATTCCCTGTTTTACGAGCAGGTCGGCCAGGGGAACGCCGTCAGCGGTTTTCTGGCGAAAGGTTTCGTCGAACAGGATGACGCCGCTGATGAATTCGTTCAGCCCCGGAGTGCTGAACAGCATTTCGCGATAGGCGCGGCGGTTTTCTTCGGAAACGGGAATGCGCGCGGCCTTGAACCGCTTTTCAATGGTCGGCAGGCCTTCGTCTGCTGCCAGAACGCCCTTGCCCGGCGCCAGCAGCGCTGCGACCGTCAGTTGCATTTGCGGATTCAAGTGCCACCTTCGCTGTGCTTTCCAGGTCATTTAGCGGAAAATATGCCAGTCACATGGCTGCCGGCATTTCAGGCGACCGGCCCGCACCCATGGAAACGCGGATGCAAACTGCAAAACGGGTCATCGCAATTTGCATTCCGAGGTCGTTTTTTTTCCTCTCCCCCCGGCGGGGGAGAAAAAAATGCGATCCATTTAATTCGTGTTGTTGCATCTGTTAATGCCACCTCACCCCGGCCCTCCAACTTCGTTGGCGGAGAGGGAGCTCCGGCCAACACAGGACGGTTTGTAAATAATATTTCCCGGACCGTTCCACGTCGGGGTTGGCAACCGGAGAGGCACCTGATAATTTCCGCGAAATGTCCGACCCGATTTCCGCGGCTCAAACGCCTTCAAAGGCGCAAGTGTTTCTGCGCCGGTTGATCAGCACGGTGATCCTCTGGACGGTGATTGTCGCCGCTTTATTTTCCAACAGCCGGCTGATTTCCGACGGCGTGTTTCTGGTGATCATGCTGTTTCTGGCGACGTCCGGTCTCTGGGAGTTTTACGGGCTGGTGGAAAAGCGCAACCTGGTTTGTTTCAAATGGTGCGGCCTGCTCGGCGGTGTGTTGCTCATGGGCGGCACCTTCCTGGAATTGACGGGCCAGATCTCCAGCTTCACCACCGGCTATGTCGGCGTCTACGATTCGCCCGCCCGGCCCAATGATTTTGAAACGGGCTTCCTCATCCTGTTTGTGCTCGGCTTGTGCGTCCGGCAGTTTGTTTCCCGCAGCAACACGGCCGGCATCCTGGCCATCTCCACGACGCTGTTCGGCCTGATGTACGTGCCCTGGCTGCTGAATTTTATCCAGAAAATCAATTTTTTCCCGAACGTGGACGGCAAATTCTACGTGCTCTATTTCATCCTGGTCACCAAGTTCAGCGATACCGGGGCGTATCTGGTCGGCTCGCTCATCGGCCGCCACAAGATGATTCCGCGTATCAGCCCGGGAAAGACCTGGGAAGGGTTTGCCGGAGCGATTTTTCTGTCCACGGTTGCCAGCGTCATTTTCGTGCGCCTGCTGGGCGCCAGAATGCCCGGCATGAACATCTACCACGCCGTCGTGCTGGGAATTTTGCTGAGCCTGACGGCGGTGGTCGGCGATCTGATCGAATCGCTGTTCAAGCGCGAGGCGGGGGTGAAGGATTCCGGCGGACTGTTTCCCGGCATTGGCGGCATCCTTGATTTGCTGGACAGCCTGCTGTTCAACGCGCCGATTATGTATCTCTATCTGCGGCACATTTTGACCCATCCTTGAATTTACGATTTACGATTTACGATTTATGATTTGTCCCCGGATATTCTGAAATCACAAATCGTAAATCATAAATCATAAATGAAGAACGTTGTCCTGCTTGGCAGCACCGGATCGATCGGCACCAGTACCGTCAAGGTGGCGGAGGATCTGCCCGACCGTATCCACCTCATCGGCCTGGGTGCCGGGAACAATGCCGATTTGCTGGTGGAACAGGCGCGCCAACATCGCCCGGAGGCCATTTCCATCTGTGACCCGGCCAAGGCGCGGGAACTGGAAAAAGTCCTTGGCGCCAATATGCGGGTTTATTCCGGGGAACCCGGCCTGATCGAACTCGCCACGCTGCCGGCGGCGGACATCGTCCTCATCGCCATCGTCGGCACTGCCGGATTGAAACCAGCGTTGGCGGCGATCCGCGCCGGCAAAGACATCGCCGTTGCCTCAAAGGAAATCCTGGTGATGGCCGGTGAAATCGTGATGAACGAGGCGCGCAAACACGGCGTGCGGGTTCTCGCGGTGGACAGCGAGCACTCGGCGATTTTCCAGTGTCTGGACGGCAAGCCGGCTGCGTCCGTCCGCAAGCTCTGGTTGACGGCGTCCGGCGGGCCTTTTCGCAAAACGCCGAAGGAGGAATTTCCCGACCTCACCGTCGAACGCGCGCTCAAGCATCCGTCCTGGGTCATGGGCCGAAAAATCACCATCGATTCGGCGACCCTGTTCAACAAGGGACTGGAAATGATCGAGGCGCGCTGGCTCTTCGACATCGGGATGGATCGTGTCGGCGTGCTGGTGCATCCGCAGAGCGTCGTGCATTCCATGGTGGAATTTGTCGACGGCTCGCTCCTGGCCCAGCTTTCGACGCCGGACATGTGCCTGCCGATCCAATATGCGCTGACGTATCCGGAGCGGGTTTCCAGCGACCGGGTGCAGACCCATTTCGCGAAGCTGGGCAGCCTGACGTTTGAAGAACCCGACGGCGAACGGTTTCCGGCGTTGGCTCTGGCGCGGCGGGCAGGGGAGGTGGGGGGCACTCTGCCGTCAGTTTTGAACGCCGCCAACGAAGTGGCGGTCGAAGCCTTCGTCGCGCGGAGAATCAATTTCCCGCAAATCACCGAAACTGTCCGCCAGACAATGAACGCGCACAACGTCGTGTCGCATCCGACACTGGAACAGATTCTGGAAGCTGACGCGTGGGCACGCCGGGAAGCATCAAAAATGACGAACGTCAAATGACGTCAAATGACGAATGGAATGGCTGAAAGCCGAGGCGCGGGAAATCTGGCGCGACGTGCACGCATTACACCGAATATTCAGCGCATCCGGCGCAATAGCAGGGTATGATTCCACTCCGGGGCCACGCAGGCCGTTCGTCATTCGTTATTTGTCATTTTTAAAGGAAAAACCCATGATTGCAGGCAGAATTTTCCCTGATATATTCAGTGTGTCTCCCGGCTGAGGGGGAATGATTACATGACCGTTTTAAGATATATTTTTATCGCGCTGGAAGTGGTGTTGCTGTTCAACCTGCTGATCGCCGTTCATGAGCTGGGACATTTCCTGGCAGCCAAATGGCGCGGGTTGAAAATCGAACGCTTCGCCATCTGGTTCGGCAAACCGATCTGGAAGACGCGGATCGATGGCATCGAGTACGCGCTCGGGTGGATTCCGGCCGGCGGCTACGTCGCTCTGCCGCAAATGGCGACCATGGAAGGCATTGAAGGCAAATCGGAAACCCCCGCCGACCAGCTTCCCAACGTGGCGCCGCTGGACAAAATCATCGTCGCATTTGCCGGCCCGTTGTTCAGCTTTTTGCTCGCCGTGTTCTTTGCCGTGGTGGTCTGGGGTGTGGGCAAACCGGTCAGCACGTCCGGCGATTCCACGGTCATCGGGTGGGTGGACCCCAACGGTCCCGCGGCCAAAGCCGGCTTGCGGCCCGGCGACCAGATCATTGAAGTCGACGGCTATCCGGTCAATCACTATGCGCCGCCGTCGCAGGACAGCATCAAATGGCGCGTCATTACCAGCGAAGGCACCAACATTCCCATCAAATACATCCGCGACGGCAAGGTGGCGATGGCCTATCCGGTGCCCTACCATCGTCCCACCAAATGGTATGAACGAAAGGCGTTGCGGCAAATCATGATTGAATCCGCGGCTCCGGCAATCGTCGGGGAAACCCTGACCAACAGTCCGGCCGCCCGCGCCGGCCTGCAGCCCGGCGACCAGATCATCGCGGTGAACGGCGAAAAAATTTACAGTTATGGCGGTGTCCTGCAATTGGAGCAGGACCTGACCAACGGCCCGATCAAACCGGTCACCTTCACCGTCCAACGCGGCACCAACCAATTCGATCTCTCGCTGCTGGCAGCCGTACCGGTCCAGCCGACCAACGCCGGCCCCTCCTTCGGCATCGCCTGGCAGGTGGACACCAACGTCACCCTGGCCCATCCGAATCCGTTTGAACAGATCCGGGACGGCGCCGACCAGATTTTTGCCACCATCGGCGCGCTGTTCGAGCGCAAGGGCGAAATCGGCGTCCAACAGCTCGGCGGCCCGGTGATGATCGCCCGCGTCTATTACAACCTGTTCCAGGACGAAGACGGCTGGCGGCGCGTGCTGTGGTTCAGCGTCATCCTCAACGTGAACCTGGCCCTTCTCAACCTGCTGCCCCTGCCGGTCCTGGATGGTGGACATATTACCCTGTCGTTGATTGAAGCCATCCGCCGTCGCCCGGTGCAGAACCAAATCCTGAATTACATCCAGAACAGCTTCATGATCCTGCTCATGGCCTTCATGGTTTACATCATGTTCTTCGACACCGGCGACTGGCTGCGCAGCGCGCACAACGATCGCGAGCCGGTCATCATTTTTGCGCCGGCCAAATAAGCCCATGCGTTACTGCGAATCTCCCTTTCTCCACCGTCGGCGCCGGACCCGCGAAGTCGTTATCGGCGACCCGGCCCGCGGCGGCGTCATCATCGGCGGCAATCACCCGGTCGTCAACCAGTCCATGCTCACCTGCGACACCATGGACACGGCGGAGTGTGTCAAGCAGACCCTTGACCTGGTCGCGGTCGGCTGCCAGCTCGTGCGCATTACCGCGCCGACGGTCAAAGACGCGGCCAACCTGCAGTCGATCGTCGCCGAACTCCGCAAGCGCGGCTGTCTCGTGCCCATTGTCGCCGACATTCATTTCAAGCCGGAAGCCGCCCTGGAAGCGGTGAAATGGGTCGAGGTGGTGCGCGTCAACCCGGGGAACTACGCCGATTCGAAGAAATTTGCCGTCAAGGAATACAGCGACGACCAATACGCGGCCGAGTTGAAACGGATCGAGGAAAAATTCACGCCGCTGGTGCAGGAATGCCTCCGCCTCAAGCGCGCCCTCCGCATCGGCACCAATCACGGCTCGCTTTCCGACCGTATCATGAACCGCTACGGCGACACGCCCCTGGGCATGGTCGAAAGCGCGCTGGAATTTGCCCGCATCTGCCGCAAACACGATTTCCATAATTTCAAGTTCTCGATGAAATCGTCCAATCCCAAGGTGATGATCGAATGCTATCGCCTGCTGGTCGCGCGATTGGCACAGGAAGGGCCGGATTGGAATTATCCCATCCACCTCGGCGTCACCGAGGCCGGCGAGGGCGAAGACGGCCGCATTAAGAGCGCCATCGGCATCGGTTCGCTGCTCTGTGACGGCCTGGGAGATACCATCCGCGTGTCGCTCACGGAGGATTCCCCGCGCGAAATCGAAGTCTGCACCGATTTGCTGGCGCAGATTCCTTCTCTGACCGTTGATGCGTCCGGCCAGGCCCACGATTCAACGATCCAACGATTCAACGATTCCGCCTTTCCTTTCGACCCGTTCCACTTCGAACGCCGCGAAACGCCGGAGATCGAGCTGGCGGACGGCATCAAGTGCGGCGGGGAACAATTGATGCGCGTGGTGGTCACGCGCGCGGCGTGGGACAAAATCGCGCACAAAATCCGGCCCAAAGATGACGTCCGACCGGAGGCGGTTTACGAGGATCTGAACGTCACCGAGATCGATCCGACGCACGATTTCGAAATCAATTGCGACACGCAGCTCGTCACCGTGAAAGACGGCCTGAACCTGCCGGCCATTGCGGCGTTCCGCCTGCTGGCGCTCAAATTGAAACAGCTCGGACGCAACAATCCGGTCATCCTGAAGGATTGCCTCCGTTTTGAACCCGTGCCGTTGGAACCCAAAATCGCGTTGCTCCGCGCTTCGGTGGTCATCGGTTCGCTGCTGGCGGACGGGATTGGCGACGCCATTTTGATTCGCGGCGAAGCCGGCGCCGGACAATCGCTGCGGCTCGCCTACAACATTCTCCAGGCCGCCGGCTGCCGCTCGTTCAAGACCGATTACGTGGCATGCCCTTCCTGCGGGCGAACGCTGTTCAATCTCCAGACGGTGACGGCGCGCATCAAAGTGCGGACGGAACATCTCAAGGGCGTGAAGATTGCCATCATGGGCTGCATCGTGAACGGCCCGGGCGAAATGGCGGACGCGGATTTCGGCTACGTCGGCGGCGCGCCCGGCAAGATCAACCTGTATGTCGGAAAACAGGCGATTAAATTCAACATCCCGGAAGCCGAAGCCGTGGAACGCCTCGTCGATCTCATCAAGGAACACGGCAAGTGGGTCGAGCCGGAAACCCGGGAACCGGTCGCCGCGCATTGAGGTGTTCGTTTTGCTGGCCGGCCCGGAGAGATCTGCCGTCGGGGCGGGCTTTCCTGCCTGCCCCACAACAATTTAGATGCAGCCCATGCGCCCGGTTCAGCCGATAACGCTTGCCATTTCGGTTTATTTTCCTAAAGTATCCGACCACTTTTCAATTATGCATTTGAATATCATTCTGGCGGACGCCACGGCGCCGACAGCACCGGCCGCGTCCCCGGCCGGAACGCCGCCCCAACAACCGGTCTGGATGACGTTTGCCCCGATGATCCTGTTGATCGTCGTCTTTTATTTCATCCTGATCCGTCCCCAGCAGCAGCGCGCCAAACAACAGGCCAACCTGATTGCCAATCTCAAATCCGGCGACAAAGTGGTCACCGCCAGCGGCATCGTCGGCGTCGTCATTTCGGTCAAAGACCGGACGGTTTCGATCCGGTCGGCGGACGCCAAGATGGAAGTGACCAAGGCTTCCGTGACGGAAATCCTTTCCGGCAGCGACGCTGCCGAATCCTGAGGCAATCATGAACCGCAACAACCCCTGGGTCTTTGTTTTTGTCGTCCTGCTCATCTGCTGGTCGTTCTACGAGATGTATCCGCCCACCTCGCGCGACCTGGGCCATGAATTTGCGTCGCGGGCGATCAACCGGGACGCAACGTTCAATCAGATCCTCGACCGGTACCAGGAATTGCAAAAGGCCGGCACCAACAGCGAGTTTGCCAATCTCCTGGATGCCATCGGCACCAACAACGTCGCGCCCTATTTCCCGTTTTATGATGCGAAAGACCAGGTGCATCCGAATCTCTTTGTGCTGAACCAGCTCCAGCGGGACGCTTCGGGAAAGATCAAGCTCGGCCTCGACCTGCAGGGCGGCACCTCGTTCCTCGTGGAGATGGACACCAACAGCCTGTTTTACGTCGAGACCTCCACCAACCGCAGCACCGGCCTGGCCGAGACCAAAACCAACCAGGTCGAAATCGAAGGCGCATTGTCCCAGGCCATCGATGTCCTGCGCAAACGTGTGGACGCCTTTGGCGTGGCCGAGCCCATCATCCAGCCGGCCGGCGGCAACCGCATCCTGATCCAGCTGCCGGGCCTCTCGGAAGCCGACAAAGCGGAAGCCCGCACCAATATCCAGAAATCGGCGTACCTCGAATTCCGCATGGTCAAGGAAGACAGCGCTGAATTCGTGAACGAAACCAACGGCGACATTCTGCAGCCCATCCCGCCGGGTTACGTGGTGCTTAAACACATCGAGCCGCAACCCGAAGGCCCCGCCAAAGTGGAAGCCGTCGTGGTCAAGAAACGGGCGGAGAACGGCCTGGCTGGCGACATCGTCAGGAGCGCCATGGCCGTGCGCGGCAACCTGGGCGAGCCCCAGATCGATTTCATGCTCACGGACGACGGCGCCAAACGGTTCGGTGAGGTGACCCGGGACAATATCGGCCATCGGCTGGCCATTGTGCTGGACAACGAATTGTATTCGGCGCCGGTCATCCAGAGCGCGATCGAGACCGGCAACGGCCAGATCACCGGTCATTTCACTCCGAAAGAGGCGCAGGACCTGGCCAACGTGCTGCAAAATCCGTTGCGCGCCCCGCTCTCTATCGTTTCGTCCAGCGATGTCGATCCGACGCTGGGCAAGGACTCCATCCGCAGCGGCATCAAGGCGTCCATCTACGGCGTCATCTTCGTTTCCGCGTTCATGCTGGTCTATTACCTGGTCGCCGGTCTGGCCGCCAACGTCGCGCTCGTGACCAATATCATCATCCTGCTCGGGGTGATGTGTTCCATCGGCTCAACCTTCACCCTGCCGGGCATCGCCGGTATCGTGCTCACCGTCGGCATGGCCGTCGACGCCAACGTGCTGATCTACGAACGCATCCGCGAGGAACTGGACAAAGGCAAATCGTTGCGCGGCGCCATCAGCGCCGGCTACGGACGCGCCTTCGGCACCATCTTCGATTCGCACGTCACCACCCTCATTTCGTCCATCATCCTGATTTTCATGGGCACCGGTGAAATCAAGGGATTCGGCGTGACCCTCACCATCGGCGTGGCCGCCAGCCTGTTCACCGCCCTGGTGGTGACCCGGTTGATCTTTAATTTCCTGCTGGACCGGAACTGGTTGAAGTCGCTCCGCATGCTGCACGTCATCAAGAGCGTCAACCTTGACTTCATGAAAGTCGCGACGCCGCTGTTTATCATCACCTGGACGTTCATCCTCCTGTCGGTGGGCTACGGCGCTTTCGGACGCGGTCACAAACTGTTTGGCGTGGATTTTCTGGGCGGCGACAGCACAACGTTTGGTTTCACCCAGAAAGTTGACGTGGACAAAATCCGTTCGGCCATGGCGACCATTGGTGAAAAGGATGCGGGCATTCAGTATCAAAAAGATGCCGGCGGTGGCGCCGAGACGTTGCGGGTAACCTCCTCCAGCGGGACGGAGCAGAAAGTGGATCAGGTGCTCGCGCAACAATTTCCCCAGGCGCAGTTCACCGTCAAGGCCCGACAGCAGGTCGGTGCTACGGTCGGCGCCGAAATCCGGAACTCGGCCATCATCGCCTGCCTGCTGGCCATGTTCGGCATCCTGATTTACGTCGCGTTCCGCTACGAATTTTCCTTCGCCGTCAGCGCCATCGTCGGCGTGGTTCACGACCTGTTCCTGACCATCGGCTGTTATTGCATCGCCAATGCCGCTTCCGGGCGCCAGTTCAACGCCACGGTCATTGCCGCCCTCCTGACCATCATCGGTTTCTCGCTCAACGACAAAATCGTGATCTTCGACCGGATCCGCGAAAACCTGAAGCTGGGCGTGCGCGGTTCATTCAAGGAAATCATCAACCAGGCGCTGAACCAGACCCTGAGCCGCACGATCATCACGTCCGGCACGGTATTCCTGGCCACCCTGTCGCTGTTCATCTTCGGCGGCGGCGCCATCAACGACTTCGCCTTCACCTTCCTCATCGGCATCATCACCGGCACCTATTCGAGTATTTACATTGCCAGCGCGCTGGTCCTGTGGTGGCATAAAGGCCAGGCGCCGGTGATCGGCGCGTCGCAGGTGACCATGCAAAATACGACGTCGGCCCGCGTCTGACGCAACCAAACATGCTGGGTTTTGTCGAAATCACGCCCTGGCACTGGGCGGGGTTCGTCCTGTGCGTTCTTTTTTTTCTCGCCCTGGACCTCGGCCTGCTCCATCGCCGCGCGCGCGTCGTCAAATTCCGTGAAGCTGCCGGCTGGACCACCCTCTGGTTCCTCCTGGCCATGGCGTTCGCCGTCGCCCTCGCGAAATGGCGCGGACACGAAGAGTCGATTCAATTCACCACCGGCTATCTCATCGAATTGTCGTTGTCCATGGACAACGTGTTCGTAATCGCAGTCATTTTTGCATTTTTTCGCATCCCGCCGCAGTACCAGCACCGGGTGTTGTTCTGGGGCATCCTGGGTGCGCTGGTGATGCGCGGGGTGATGATTCTCGCCGGCGCGGCCCTCGTCCAGCGTTTCCAATGGACCCTGTACCTGTTCGGCGTATTCCTGCTGGCGACCGGCATCAAAATGCTGCTGGTGAAAGAGCAGGGGGTGCGTCCGGATAAAAATCCGCTGGTTCGTTGCGCCCGGAAATTGTTCCCGGTCACCCCCGAGCTGCATGGCCAGAAATTTGTGACGGTGTTCGAAGGGCGCCGGATGCTGACGCCGCTGATGCTGGTGTTGCTGGTGGTGGAAACCACGGATTTGATTTTCGCGCTGGATTCCATTCCCGCCATTTTCGCCGTGACCACCAAGCCATTCATCGTCTTTACCTCCAATGTCTTCGCCATTCTCGGCCTGCGGTCGCTGTATTTTCTGCTGGCCGGCGCGATCGGCTATTTCCGATACCTCAAAGTCGGCCTGTCGGTGGTGCTGGTCTTCATCGGGATCAAGATGTTGCTCGACCCGCACGGCCGGGAGCCGAAAGGGATCCAGATTGAAATTCCCACGAATGTCTCGCTGATGACGGTCGCCACAATTATTTTGATCGCCATCGTCCTTTCCGTCATGGTGGCGGAACGGGAAAAGCGCACCGGCGCAAACCGGGCCGGATCGAACCAGAACCCACGGTGAGGCCGTTTCGACAGCCAAACCTGCAACCGTCAACGCCGGCATGAAATTTCGCTGGTCGCTCGCGCCATCTCAGCCACTGCTGGCCGGCCAGCTGGCCGCACAGCTCAACCTGCCGCCGCTCCTCGCCCAATGCCTGCTCAACCGCGGATTCAGCCAACCGGCCGCCATCGAAGGCTTTCTCTCGCCACGCCTCCGGAACCTGACCGATCCGTTTCAGCTTCCGGATATGGACCGCGCCGTCAAACGCCTGTTCCACGCCCGGGAACAGGACGAATTGACCGTCATTTTCGGAGACTACGATGTCGACGGCATCACCTCCACCGCGTTGCTGCTGGAGGTGCTGCGAGCGCTGGGCTGGCGAGTGGAATGTTACCTGCCTCATCGCATGGATGAAGGCTATGGCCTCAGCGCCGAAGGAGTGGAGAATTGTCTCGGAAAATATCCGGCCGGGCTGCTGCTCGCCGTTGATTGCGGCTCAACAGCGGTCGAAACCATCCAGACGTTGCGCCGGCGCGGCGTCGATGTCATCGTGCTGGACCATCACCAGGTTTCATCGCCGGCGCCGGAGGCGGTGGCGCTGGTCAATCCGCGGCTGCCGGGTCGAGAGTCGACAGCCGAGGGTCGAGGGCAGGAGACCGGCCCGCCCTCGGCCCTCGACGCTCGCCCCTCGACAGAACTTTGTTCCGTCGGCCTGGCGTTCAAGCTGGCGCATGCGCTGGTCAAACACAGACGCGAATCCGGCCGGGCCGGCGCGGCGGAGTTCGACGTGCGTCCGCTGCTCGACCTGGTGGCGCTGGGTACGATCGCGGATCTGGTTCCTTTGACCGGCGAAAACCGCATTCTGGTCTCCGCCGGTCTGCAATGGCTCAATACCACCCGCCGGCCGGGCCTGGTCGCGCTCAAACAGGTGGCGCAATGCCCGCCGGTCATCGGCACGTATGAGGTCGGCTTCCAATTGGCTCCCCGCCTGAACGCCGCCGGCCGGCTCGAATCCGCCGAGGACGCGCTGCAATTGTTATTGGCCCGCAATCCGGCCGAAGCCATGACGATTGCCCAAAACCTGGATTCGCAAAATCGCGAGCGGCAAAAAATTGAACGCGGCATTGTCGAGGAAGTCACCGGCGCGATCCGGGCCGTATTCAATCCCCAAACGGATTTTGTCATCGTGCAAGGCCAGTTGCTGTGGCACCTGGGCGTGGTGGGCATTGTCGCGTCCCGGGTGCTCCAGCAGTTTTATCGGCCGACGATTATTCTGGGCGGAGACGGCAACGAATGGCGGGGTTCGGGCCGGAGCATCGCCGGGTTTGATCTGGCGGCCGCCTTGCGCGAGTGCGACGACCTGCTGGTGCGGCATGGCGGGCATGCGATGGCCGCCGGCCTGAGTTTGAAACCGGACCGGCTGGAGCCGTTCCGTCAGCGGCTGAACGAACTGGCGCGCCGGAGGTTGAAGCCGGAGGACCTGCAGCCGCTGTTGCATCTGGATGCGGAAGCCGGGCTGGACGAATTGAGCCCGGAGATGCTCCAGGCGTTGGCCCGTTTGAAACCGACCGGTCAGGGAAACCCAGGGGTGCAATTCTGTGCGCGCAACCTGACGCATCATCGTCCGCTGCAACGGATGGGCGCGGACAAGCAGCATGTCAAGATGTGGGTGACCGACGGCGGCACGGTTCAGGAGGCGGTTTGGTGGAACGGCGGCAAAGCGTCCCTGCCGGTGGGAAAATTCGACCTGGCGTTTGTGCCGCAGATGAACCAGTTCAACGGCCGCCGCACGGTTCAATTGAAAGTGCTGGATTGGCAGGCGCCGGGCGGCAATCCGGCTTCAACCGGTGCCCGGCCGGCCATTTAGATTTATCTTGCATTGGTTTTAGAATCGATTATTCTGATTCCCGTCTGTTGGATAACTTGTCCTTTGAGGACTGGAAAATCTTCAAGTGAACGTGGTTCAGTGATGATTTGAGACCCGATGGTCGGGAACAGTCTGGAAAAACGGTTAGTCTTGCAGCGTAATCATCGAATGAGTACAAAACTGTTTGTCGGAAATCTTTCCTTCAACACCACTGAAAACGACCTGCAGGAGGCATTTGCCGCTCACGGCACGGTCGTAGAAGCCAACCTCATGATGGATCGAATGAGCGGCCGCTCCCGCGGGTTTGCCTTCGTCACCATGTCCACGCCTGAAGAAGCGCAGAAAGCCATCCAGGCCATGAACGGGGCAACCCTGGGCGAACGTCAGTTAACCGTCAATATTGCCCGGCCCAAAGAAGAGCGCCCCCGCGGTGATCGCGGTCCGCGCCGTGACTTTGGCGGCGGCGGCGGCGGCGGTGGCGGGCGCCGGGACCGTTATTAATTTTTAGCCGCATCCAGTTCTGGCGGGGCGACGTTCTTAGGAGCGTCGCCCCGTGCTGTTTGTCACTCTTTTTTCATGGAAGAACATATACAAATCGAAGGACGAATCCTGACGGTACTGGCCGGAACGATGTTTCGGGTCGAACTCGACAACAAACACCAGGTGCTGGCCACCATCTCCGGCAAAATGCGCAAACGGTTTGTCCGCCTCACCGCGGGCGACCGGGTCAAAATGGAAATGTCGCAGTACGACCTGAACAAGGCCCGCATCGTGTGGCGCATGGGTTGATCGGAGCCGGGAAGTTCAGCGCTGTCTTCTTTTGGCAGGGCGCGCCGTGCCTTGCGCGTCATATTCACAACGTGGGGCAGACCTTCCGTTCCGCCAGTTGGCGAAACCTCTGCTTCCGCTCCGGGCGACTGGAAAGTTGCCGAACCGGCAGGCTGGAAAGCCCGCCCTTTTCAGGTCAGGCCACCGACAGAAAATCCCGCTGCCAGGACATCAGTTCCGGGGCATATTGGTCCCAATCACGAGCCAGGTCTCCGAGCGTGGAGCGGGAGGCGATCAGCGTGGGATCAATGCCGAGCCGGTGCGCGTGCGCGTCGCGGCGTTTTTCGAGTTCGCGATAACGCTGCATTTCGGCTTCGCCGGGGCGGTTGTACCGATGCCGGATTTTTTCCGGCTGCCGGTCGGGCGACACCGCCAGCCCGGTCCGGATGGCCGCAACCAGGCCATCGCGCCGGCGCGGCGACATTTTCAGCGGGAGCAGCGGTTCGACTGGCATCTGTTCGACGGCGGCGGCGGACAGCTCGACCATTTTTTCGTAGCTCAGGATGAAAAACGGCGGCCGTTTCGAGGCCAGCGCCTCGGTTTCGCGCCATTGCCAGATCTCCCGCAGCACCGCCAGCGCCGCCCGGCCCAGCACATGGCTGCCTTTGACCCGCCAGATCGAATCCTGGTCAATGACCGGCGCCTGCGCGCAGTCCTGGATCAACCGCGCGCAGGCTTCCTGGTGCCAGTCTTCACGACCTTTTTGTCCAAGCGCCAATTTTAATTTGTCGGCCAGCGGCTTGAGATAACGGGTGTCGTTGCGCGCATAGTTTTCCATCCGTTCCGTGAGCGGACGCCGCGCCCAATCGGCCTTCTGCGAGGCCTTGTCCAGCTTCACGCCAAGAAATTTTTCCACGAGCGAGCCCAGGCCGAACTGGCGTTCGCCCAGCAGACGCGCCGCCAGCATGGTGTCAAAAATGGCGCGCGGAATAAATTCATGATGTTTGCGCAACAGACGCAAATCGTAGTCGGCGCCGTGCACGATCAATTCATGGCCGCCCAGCGCGTCGAGCAACGGATCCAGATTGATCGGCGCCAGGGGATCCACCAACCGGTCGCCGGCGACCGTGCTGATTTGAATCAAACAGACTTTTTCAGGATAGGCATGCAGGCTGTCAGCCTCCGTGTCGAGCGCCAGCCAGGTGGCGGATTTCAGATCAAGAAGAAAAGCGGCGAGCTTCGCGTCGGTGTCAATCACGATTAAAATATATGAATTGACGGAAAACGGGGAAGCGAAAATTTGTTTGAATTTTGGGGCAGGTTTTCCAACCTGCCGGTTTCCGGGTTTTCCAACCCGGAAAGAACCCGGGCGACGGGAAAGTCGCCCCCATCGGCAGGCAGTAATGACTGCCCCACGAATGAGTTGCCCGCAGAGCCGATCGACATGAATTTGAATTGAACCCTTCGTCCGGGCCATGTAAAAACATGGTCGTTGCCCATGGCGGGAAAGGGGGTGGCAGCACAAAGGAATTTTGAATTCATCACACGGTCCGCGGTCTATGAGGCAGAAATTATGGCTACTGTGACTAACGGGTCCTTCGTCAAAAAAAGACGGCCGTGGCGCATCGCACTCTGGTTTCTGGGATCATTGGCCGCCCTGCTGGTCGCCGCCTATTTTGTGGTGACCAGTTCCGCCTTCATCAAAGGCGTCATCCTCCCCCGCGTGAGCGCCTCGCTTCATGCCGAAGTCACCGTCACCGACATTTCCGTCCATCCCTTCAGCCACATCCTGGTCCGCGGCCTGAAAGTGCAGGTCAAAGGCCAGGAACCCGTCATCACCGCGCCGGAAATCCTGGCCAGTTACAGTCTCTGGAGCATCCTCGCCGGCAATCTCCGCATCTCCGAGATCGCCCTTGTCTCGCCGACGATCCTGGAGGTTGAAAATCCGGACGGCAGCAGCAACCTGGACGCACTGGAGCAGGCGACCGCCAAAAAACCGGGCGGAACCCAGTCACGTCCGGCGAAATCTTCGAAGCCGGCACACATTGATCTGGGCAAAATCACCGTGACCAAAGCGGCTTTTTGGAAAATAAAAAATTACGCAGGCAACCGCCGGGATGTTTTTGGCATCACCGACGTGAACGTCACCCTGGCCAATGTGAAAAACGGCGGATCCGGCACCCTTCAATTCGGCGGTTATGTCCAGGCGCAAAACAATCCACCCGCCGGCCCGGCCGGAACGCTGCAGGCGGCGGCGGCCGGCAATTTCAGTTTCACCTTGAGCCCCGACCTGAAACCGGCGCCCGTGACCGGTTCGGCGCGATTGGACGTTTCCCGGGCCGACGGCGCCTTCGAGGATTTTTCCCGGTTCGGCGCCGCGCTGGACTGCAACGTGACGCCGCAGGAAATCAAACAGACCGTATTGCATTTCCAAAGAGCCGGCGTGGCCCTGGGCGAACTGGTCGTCAGCGGACCTCTCGACATGGAAAAAATGGAGGGCCGGTTGAAAATGGAATTGCAGGGCATTGACCGGCGGTTGCTGGATCTGGCCGGCAACGCCAGCGGCATCGATTTTGGGACGACGACGATTACTTCCAGCAGCAATATCGAACTGACCCGGTCGGGGGCCCTGATCAGCGCCGCCGGACGGTTTGACGCCGGCAACGTACAATTGACCCGCGCCGGACAGACGACGCCCACGCTCAATCTCAGCGCCACGTATGCGGTCACGGTTGACAGCCGGGCAGAGACCGCATTGCTCCAGACGCTGGATCTGTCCGGCACTCAGAACGGCAATCCGCTGCTGGGCGGGCACCTGACCCGACCGATGACGGTGGCCTGGGGGAAAGGCGGCGGCGGAGCAGGGGACTCGGCGCTGGAATTGACTGTCACCGGCCTGAACCTGGCGGACTGGCGGCCGTTTCTCGGCAAAACCGTTCGCGCCGGCGACCTGGGCCTGAGCCTGAAACTCACGTCGCAACAGGCCGGGCGGCAACTGGCATTCAATCTCGATTCGCAGATCCAGAATTTTTCCGGTCAGATCGGCAGCCAGCGGACGGCCCCGGCGACCGTGGGCCTTCGCGTGCGCGGACAGGCCGCCGATTTCAAACAATTCAACCTGAGCGAATACCGGCTGGGAATCACTCAGCAAAACCAATCGCTCGTCACCGTGTCCGGGTCGGGGACTTATACCACCGACGGGAGCGCGGATTTGCAGGTGACATTGCAGGGTTCGCCGCCCATGCTGGCGCCGCTCCTGCCGCAATCCGGCGTGAGTTTCTCCGCCGGCACGGCCGAGTTGAAAGGCCGAATCACCCAAAAACACGGCATGCAAACCGTCACCGGCCGGTTGGTGCTGGCGAATCTCACGGGCCGCGCGGGCTCGAGCCGGTTTCGCAGTTTCGACAGCACCATGGACCTGGACGTGAACCAGACTCCGAAACTGATCCAGATCAACAAAATCAACGGCACGTTGGGCAGCGGCGGGGCGGCCGGCGGCGAATTTGCCGTCTCCGGCCAGTACGATATCGCCCGCAGCTCGGCCCGGCTGAGCGCCCGGCTGACCGGATTCAATCAAAACGGATTGCGGCCTTTACTGGAACCGTTGTTGGCGGACAAAAAGCTGGTTTCCATCAGCGCCGACGGTGATGTGACGGTGGAATACGATGCCGAAGGCAGCTCGGCCGTCAAGGCGTCCCTGACCGTGGCCAATCTGGTGGTGAGTGATTCGCTTCCCGCCACGCCGTTGGAAGCCGGACTGCAAATCGACACCGCCATAAAAAAATCCGTGGCCGATATCCGCCAGTTTCAAATCAAACTCACCCCCACTGAGCGGGCTAAAAACCAGGTTCAATTGCAAGGGCAAATGGATTTTTCCCAGGCGAACACCACCCGCGGCAATCTCAAGCTGACGGCAGATTCCCTCGACGTGACCCGTTACTATGATTTGTTCGCCGGCAAATCAAAAAGCAGCGGGGCACCGGCGCCGGCGGCGGCTCCGGCCGGAAATGCCAACCCGGAACCGCCCGCAAAAGTCCTGCCGCTGAATAATTTCACCATCGCGGCCAACATCGGGCGTCTGTACCTCCACGAAATCGAAATCACCGGCTGGCAGACGACGGCCCGGATCAATGGCGGCGATATTCTGATCAAACCGTTTCAACTCACGCTCAACGGCGCGCCGGTCAATGCGACAGCGGATTTGAACCTGGGGGTGCCCGGTTACCGGTACGACCTGGCCCTGGATGCCGACCGGGTGCCGGTCGCTCCGGTGGTAGACACGTTCCTGCCCAACCTCAAAGGCCAGATGAGTGGAAACGCGACGGCCCGGGCTCAGATTCGCGGCGCGGGTGTCACCGGTGTGAACCTGAAAAAAAACCTGACCGGCCAGTTTGCCGCGGGTGTCACCAATTTGAACCTCGCCGTTGAGAATATTCATAACCCGATTCTCCGCAATGTGATCAATGTGGTCGCGACTATTCCGGAGATTCTGGGCAATCCGGGAGAGGGAGTGACATCGCTGATTGGCCAGGTGGTCGGCCAGGGAGGCGGATTGATGGATGTCCTACGCAAATCGCCTATCCAGATCATCAACGCGCAATGCCGGGCCGGCGATGGACGAATCGACTTGGAATCGGCCACGGCGCAGAGCACCGCTTTCAAGGCGGATGGGCGTGGCAGTATTTACCTGGCCCCGGTGCTGGCCGATTCTCCGATCAACATCCCGGTCACCATCGCCGTCAGCCAGCCCATCGCCCATCAGCTCAATCTCGCCCCGGGCAGCACAACGGCCAGCGCCGGCTATGTTTCCTTGCCCCAGTTCCTGACGATGAAGGGAACACTCGGCGCTCCCAAAAGCGATGTCAATAAACTGGCCATCGGCGGCATGACGCTGAAATCCCTCGGCGGCGGACTTCTGAACACGACCACCAACGCCGCCTCCACCGTGGGACATCTGCTGAACAACCTGTTCAACCATGTGAAGTAAACCGCCGCGTCAGGCGGTGGTGGCAGATTTTGGCCGGGACGCCGCGCGGCGCTGTCCGGATGCGCAGCGCGGCGTCCCGGCCACAATGTGCGAAGACGCGTTACGCTTTGGTGGCGTGCACTTCGCCATGGACTTTCACCAGAGCATGGACCAGCGCGTCCCAGTCCGTCTCGGACGTTTCCCAGCCGGCGCTGAAACGCAACACACGGTGGGCTTCGGCGGCCTTGAAATGCATCGCCGCCAGCACGTGCGACGGCTCTTCCTTGCCGGTGGTGCAGGCGGAGCCGGTGGACACGGCAAAACCGGCCTTGTCGAGCCGCGTCAGCCAGCGCAGTTGCGTGCCGTCGGGCATCAACGCCGAAACCGTGTTCCATAACCGCGGCGCGTTGGCGCCCACGATGACCGTGCCGGGCAACTGGTGCAAAAACCGGCGCTCAAAATTTTCGCGCCAGACGCCGCGCAACACGTGTTCGCTGCGGCCGATCTGCTTTTCGCGCGCCTCCAACGCGGCCAGCATCGAGACGATGATCGGAATATTTTCCGTTCCCGCCCGGCGCCCCTGTTCCTGTTTGCCGCCGAGGATCAGCGGCGTGACGTGGCTCTGGTGCGGGATTTTTAAAAAACCCACGCCGCGCGGCCCGCCGAACTTGTGTGCCGCGCCGCTGACATAATCGCAATCGCCAAGTCCTTTGGCCGGCATTTTACCAAGCCATTGCACGGCATCGGTGAAAAAAGGCACCTGATACTGGCGGCAGATGGCCAGGGCCTCGCGCCAGGGCTGAATGACGCCGGTTTCGTTGTTGGCCGCCATCACTCCGACCAGGCCGGGACGCGCATCGGCCAGTTCCACCGTCAGCCAATCCAGGTCGATAATACCGTCATGCGTAACTGGGATCAGCCGGGCGCGCTTGCCGAAATAAAATTTGGCCGATTCGTGGACGCAGGGATGCTCGATGGCGGAAATCCAGACCTCGCTTTTGCCGTCCAGCGCGCGGGCGAAGTGATGCATGACCATGTTGTTCGCCTCGGTGGCGCCGCTGGTCCAGATGATATCCGCCGGCTGGCAGCCGAGACAATGCGCGAGCTTTTCCCGCGCCCCGCGCAGGGCAGCGGCAGCCCGGTTGCCGAACTGATGCGGGCTGGATGCGTTGCCCGGATTGTGCTCGGTGGCGGCCAGCCAGGCTTCGCGCGCCTCGCGCATCACCGGCGCCGTCGCATTATGATCAAAATAAATCATCGGCCCTACAGGATACAATCCGCCGCCGCGCTGGCCAGTTTTTTGTGGCAGCGGCACGCGGCCGGCCGCATCAGCTCCGCGAGAATTTTCTTGTGCGCGGATGTGAAGGCCAACCGGTCCATTTGCACCGGCGTCAGCCACACCCCGATTTCGGAAGGGCGGGTTCCACGAGTCCCTGATTTCCTGATCTTGGATCGGGGGCTCGCGGAGCCCGCCCCTCCGAGGTCGGCACGGAAAGCCTCCAGGGTGATCCGATAGCGGGTGATGGAATGTTTGATGGTGACCAACGGCTGAAGCACTGGCGGCCGGGTGCCAAACAGGGATTTGAAAGCGCTGCCGGCGGCCGCGCCGGCGACTTCCACGTTGGGGAATTCCCAGAGATGCCCGTTGACCGCGCCGGCGGGGCGTTGGCGCACGAAAAAACGCCCGTCCTGTCCCAGAACAAACGCCACAAACCGGCGCGCCGTGACCGATGTGCGCGGGCCGAGATCCGGCAATTCCTTAATGCGATTGTCCCGGAAAGCGACGCACCGTTTTTGCGCCGGACAACTGAAGCAACCCGGCTGCCGCGGCGTGCAAACTAGCGCGCCCAGTTCCATCAGCGACTGGTTGAAATGTGAGGCGCCCCAATCGTCCTCGTCCTTCGTCCTCGTCCTCGATCCGGCAGCGTGAGGCGTGACCCGTGATGCGTGAACCACCAATTCCTCCGCCAGTTGCCAGAGTCGGGCGTTGGTTTTCTTTTCCCGCGGATTTTCTCCGATCCCGAAAATCCGCGTCAGCACACGGATGACGTTGCCGTCGAGAATCGGCGTCGGCTGGTTGAAAGCGATGCTGCAAACAGCGCCGGCGGTGTAACGCCCGATGCCCGGCAAGGCCAGCACCTCCTCAAATGTATTTGGGAATTCGCAGGAGACGGCGTGAGGAGCCTCTGATTTATTTCGGATTGTGGATTTCGGGCTGCGGATTTCCGCCGGAGGCTTCTCGCGTCGTTTCCTGCAATTGTCAACGATTTGTTGCGCTGCTTTTTGCAGATTCCGCGCGCGGCTGTAATAACCGAGCCCTTCCCAAAGTTTATGGATTCTGCCGGGGCTGGCCTGGGCAACGGCCTCGATGGTGGGCAATTCGCGCATCCAGCGTTCCCAATACGGGATCACGGTTTTGACCTGGGTCTGCTGGAGCATGATCTCAGAAACCCAGATGGCGTAAGGATCACCGGTCCGCCGCCAGGGCAGGTCGCGGGAATTTTGCGAATACCAGTTCAGCAAAAGCTGCGCGAGCCGCGGTAATTGCGGATTGCCGATTGCGGATTGCAGGTTGTTTCCACCCATGCGCGGGCAGTATTGCCGCAACGCAGCGCAAAATCCGCAAAAAAAACTCGTGCTTTTGTCCCGAATCATCGGCCGGAACGGGAATTTTGGAGTGCGGGGGCACAGTGCAGCGGCACCCCGGTTGGGAGTGTGGATAGACATCACAATAGCGGCGCGGCGCTCTGCTTCCCGCCGGAGTCCAAAAAGTTTTATTGCAGCTTTGCCGCAACGTGTTTTTTATGGTTATTCTTTTTCCGTGCAACCGCTGAGTTCCTACACCTGCAAGCTCACCGACGAACAGGCGTCGGCGCTCGACGCCGCCTTGCGCGCCCGCCGGTGGAAACCCCGCGAAGTGCCCTATGCGCGATTCGCGTTTGAATCGGATGAGGTCAACGTGGTCTTTTACGAGAGCGGCAAACTGGTGGTGCAGGGCAAGGGCACGCGGGAATTCATCGAGTTCGTTCTGGAACCGGAAATTCTCAAGGAAGTGAAGCTCGGCTACGAAACCGTCCTGAATCCCGACCTGCTCCTGCCGCGGATCGGCGTGGATGAAAGCGGCAAAGGCGACTTTTTCGGCCCGCTGTGCATCGCCGGGGTTTATGTGAACGAAGCGATCATTAAATCGTGGCAGGGCAAAAACATTCGGGATTCCAAGAACATTTCCAGCGACAAAAAAATCGCCGAACTGGCGGACGTGATCCGCCATACGCCGGGATGCCTCACCAGCGTGGTGCCGATCGGCAATGAGGCTTACAACCGGCTTTACGCGAAAATGAAATCGGTCAACACCATCCTGGCGTGGGGCCACGCGCGGGTGATCGAAAATCTGATGGGCCAGAAGCATCGGATGACCCCGCCGCCGGTCCGGGCCATCAGCGACCAGTTTGCCGCCAGCAAAACGGTGATCGAAAAGGCCCTGATGATGGCCGGGCGCCAGATCGAGCTGGTCCAGCGGCATCGGGCGGAAGAAGACCTGGCCGTTGCCGCGGCCTCCATCCTCGCCCGGGACGGGTTCGTCAAGGGCCTGGCAAAACTGGAGAAACAATTCAACGTGGAACTGCCCAAGGGCGCTTCCACCGCGGTGGACGAAGCGGCAAAAAAATTTGTGACGGAGCAGGGGCCGGACAACCTGGCGAAGATCGCCAAAATGCATTTCCGCACTGCATTGCGCGCCCGGGGATTGCCGGAGCCGCCCAGGACGGGATGGAAACGCCATTGAGCTCTTCGAAGCGGCGCTTTGGGCCGGGACGCCGCGCTGCGGCGTCCGGATAGCGCAGCGCGCTGCCCCTGCCTTCCTCGTCGAACCAAAAATGAAATCCGATTGCATCGAACTGCCGGGCCGCGAGCCGATCCCGATCCTGTACGGGGACCGGTCGGTGCTGGCGATTGACAAACCGCGGGGCTGGATGCTGCTGCCGGTTTCGTGGCAGAACACCGGCCGCAACCTGCAGGCGGCCCTCAATTCGTCCATCGCCGCCCGCGATTTCTGGTCGCGTTCGCGCGGCATCAAATTCCTTCGCTACCTCCACCGGCTGGACGGCGACACCAGCGGAATTCTGCTCCTGGGCCGGAGCCCCGGTGCGGTGGAGACCTATTCCGGTTTGTTCGAGAGCCGGCGGATGGACAAAACCTATCTGGCGGTCGTAACCGGGCGGCCGCGTCAAACGGAATGGACCTGCCGGCTCAAACTCGCGCCGGACCCCCGCCAGACCGGACGCATGAAAGTGGATGCGCGCGAAGGCAAAGATGCCGAAACGCATTTTCGGGTGTTGCAAACTTGCGAGACCCCCGGCGGATCGCCGGATTTTGGAGTGCGCCGACATGTCGGCGCTTTGAAAAGCGGTGACACGTCGCCGCAGTCCAAACCCGGCTTGCCGGCCCGCCCGCCAGGCCCGCCAGAACTGGTGTTGGTCGAATGCAAGCCCCTCACCGGCCGGACGCACCAGATTCGCGTTCACCTGGCCGAAAGCGGTCTGCCGATTGTCGGTGATGAACTGTACGGGCGGAAAGAAGCCGGGCTCGAACTGGGTCTCCGCGCCGTGCGGCTGGTTTACACGGATCCCTTCACGCGGCGGCGGGTTGACATTCAGGCGCCGACGGAAAAATTTTTGCGGGAATATGGTTTTGATGTGCCAGATTTCATTCCCGGCGGCGGCTGCCACCATCAGCAACCGCCGCCAACATCGAAATGAAACATGGGCGGTCATGAACCGCGGTCAAGGTTTATGAAGATGCAGACTGAACCAGAGAGATTGCCCGGGGAAACGGCGCTGGTTTACTTCCGGGAATCGGCCATTCACGGCCTCGGCGGGTTCGCCAAAATGGACATCGCCGCCGGCACCTGGGTGATTGAATACACCGGCGAGCAAATCAGCAAAGCCGAATCGCTGCGCCGTTGCGAGGCGGG
>Ga0335078_10000115_pt1 | contig 137054 bp, 107 predicted proteins | sample Lox_Sample_32_FD_206711 | JGI IMG/M metagenome (GOLD analysis project Ga0335078, IMG submission 206711) | Soil microbial communities from Loxahatchee National Wildlife Refuge, Florida, United States - Lox_Sample_3.2 | ecosystem: Environmental > Terrestrial > Soil > Wetlands | place: USA... | reverse complement strand
CCAGTTCGGCCACCTTCTCGATCACCGTTTTCTTCCCTTTTACCTCTTCCTTTTCGCTCATCCTCTCTTGGACGTCTCAGCGGTTTAAAAGGTTTCTACAGGGCAACATTTCGGTCTGCCGGTTTCCCGGGACTTTCCAGCCCCGAGCGACGGGGACGTCGCCCAAACCGGCAGGCTGGAAAGCTGCCCCACACGATTTGCCGGGAGGGTGCAGAAATGAGATGCGCCCCAACTGACTGTTCGACGCTGATTTTTGCGTGACAGCGTGCGGACGGTGGTTATATTAGCGCGCTCTCGTGACCCCATGGTCTAGCGGTTAGGACACCACCCTTTCACGGTGGTAGCCCGGGTTCGATTCCCGGTGGGGTCGCCAAACTTGTTTTTGCCCTTGAATAATGGGCGGCAACCACAGTCCGCTGGAATCCGGCTCGTCGGGCTGGAAACCTTTGGTCTGCCGGGAAAATGGATCCATGAAAGCAGTCCTCAAGCCTTCCCAACTCGTCACCTTGTTCAGCCTGCTGCTCCTAGGTTCTTGCGTGACGGAAAATCCGATTCGCCCGCAGCTTCCCGCAACCCTGGTAATGAACGAGGATGCGGGTCGCTCACAGCTGATATTCGTTACCCTCCAGTTGGAAGACGGCCAGGAGTTGCCATGCGAAGTGGACACCGGATGTTTTAACACCATTCTCGATCAATCGTTGGAACCGAAATTAGGAAAGCGTTGCGACACGGGATCGATCTCGGCCATGGGTGCCATACATGAAGTGGGCATCTATAAGACGCCCAGGCTCTATCTGGGCGGCACCCTGCTACACACCGGCACCAACGTTGGCACCTGTGATTTCAAATGGTTGTCAACTCTTTGTGGCCGACCGGTGATGGGCATCCTGGGCATGGACGTGCTGGAACACTATTGTGTCCAACTGGATTTTGCCTCCCATCGAATACGCTTCCTCGACCCGGACACGCCGGCAAAAGGGTTGGGGCAATCGTTCGTCCTGACCGGGCCTCCCGAGGAAGGGATTTATATCAGCAATAACCTCGTTGGCAACCAGGGTTCAGGTTCACTCACAGCGATTGACCTTGGTTGCCTTGGCGACGGCTGGCTGGTCCCCGGGTTGTTCCAGCAATGGACCAATCAGACTCTGCCGCTCATGGCGGGCCAGGTTCATTATCCCGATGCACGACTCGGCACAGAGATTTATCCTGAGGTCTGGTTGGACCGGGGCAAGCCATGGGAGACGGGCGAACCGGAACATAACGGCATCGGAATCGTTTTCTTGTCCAGGCATCTTGTCACCCTGGATTTTCCACGGCACACGCTTTATCTCAAACGCACCAGCATCGGTCCGTTGTTGGATGACGTTTCGACTGCCGCGGTGGCTACGGCGGTGAGTTTTCTGAAGGACTTGAAAAAAAAGGGCCGGTTACCCGGCTGGCCAAAGGATGATCACTCCCGGCCGGGTGGACTGACGGTTCATCTGACCGGCAACTCGGCCACGGTTGACGCCCGGAAGAACGGCGATCCCTCCACGTATCATTACACCGTGATTCGCGCTTCAGCAACGGGTTCCTGGAAGCTGCAAAAAGCCTGGCTGACGGATCAAGACGGCACGACAATTGAGCAATTTCGTGTGCCATGACCGTCCGCGCAAATTATCTTCCATCACGGCGTTTTCCCTCTGCGCATCCCGCCACAGTCAGAGTCGCCAAACTTGTTTTGCCTTCAGATGTTCAGGACCCATGGCAGACAGCTCATTATCCTCGGCATAGAACAGGATGACTTTGGTCAACTGATTGAGATTGGCGAGGCAAGCCACTTCCTGTGCCCGGCGCCTGTCGCCTCCAACGTGGGAAGATCAACGCTGCCAGGATGGTGAGAATGGCAATGACCCCCCATCTGAATCCAGTCCGCTGGTTTTCGGCTGTTCGTTTATTTTCTGCCTGCGCAAAATGAACCAGCAATTCTCCCCGCGGTGACCCGAGAGGGAACCGGTGGATGTTATCGGCTCGAAATTTCGGACCGCACGGAAAGTGGCTGTCATTATTCGCATTTAATTTCGTTTCCGACCGCGCGCGAACCTGAAACTCCCGGTCTCGACCAGTCTTTTTAATGATGGCATATCGGGTGCTTAATGCCAGAAGAGATGGTTATCAACGTCATATATTCTGCCTCGCAGGAATTGGACGGCGGTTCTTTCTTCCAGCGGCTTACCCCAAATGACATCGGCTGCGGCTTGGCTGCGGCGTGATGCTTCTTTGTGTCCGGGCTCGGAGACAACCCCTGTTTTTGAGCCCGGACGTAACTTCCAATCTGTTTTAAGGCAACTCGAATTGGTTCCCGGGAAACTGGTTTATTCCTCCACAATCCGGATCCCGAGGGTTGGATGCCGTCCGGTTTCGTTCTTTTCGGGGTTCCACCAACACCGGCCCTTGCCCTGGACGGCCTGCGCTGCGCGGTTTTCGATGTCTGCCAGTTGTTCTTTCCCCAGCGGCTGAAAAACTTCGAAGGCGCGGAAGGTGGCGTCCTGTTCGTCGGGCGAACTCAATCCCAGCAGCGCGACGTCCGGATCGAGGGACAGCGTGTAATGCAGGCAATCGGCCACGCTCAGTCGCGGGAGCTCCCTGGTGTTTTGCGGCTGGTCCGGCAACGGCTGGTTGTAGCCGGTGGTATCGCCGAGCAATTTGCCGGCGCCAAAGGTTTTAAAGCAAACCGCGCCGACGGCGTTCCGGCGTGCCAGCGGCAGAATTTCATCCACATAACGCCGGTCCACGAACGGTCCCAGCGGAAACATCACCACGTCGCACAAACCGCTGTTCAGCGCCGCGCGCAGCACGTCGGGATGATGACTGGAAATGCCCCGGAACCGGACTTTGCCGGCCGCCCGGCAACGCGCCAGTTCTTCCATGCCGCCGGCGGCGATCCGTTCCCATTGCGTCGGTTTGGACACGTCATGGAAGACAAACAGATCCACGGTTTCCAGCCCGAGTGCCAGCAGACTGGCGTTGACCTGCAACCCGACCGGCTGTTCGAGGTGATCGATCTTGTCGATGACGAACATTCCGTCGCGCCGGCCTTTGAGCGCGATGCCGACGATCTGTTCGCTGTACCCGTTTTCGTACATGGGCGCGGTATCGATGAGATTCAATCCGCGGTCCATGGCCCGGTGCAACGTGGCGACACATTGTGATTGGGAGATCGAACGGTCCGCGAGATCGCCAATGCCCAGGAGGGAAGCTTCAAATCCGGTTTTGCCCAAAGGTCGTCGTTTCATGAATCCCAGGTATGGGACATCAATCTCCACCATCCGCCGCCAATTTTCAACCGGCAACATATGGCAGGGATGCCGCGCTGCGGCGTCCGGACAGCGCAGCGCGCCGTCCCTACCTTCCGGCATGCAGCAATTCCCGGTGCTGTTTCAGCCATCGTTCGGCCGCCGGGTAGTCGGGACATACGGATTGCACTTCACGCCAGAATCGGGGCGAATGATTCATTTGCCGGAGGTGCATCAGTTCATGGAGCAGAATGTAATCGCGCACGAAGGGCGGCACCTGGATCAGCCGCCAGTTGAGCGAGATGGTGGCGCGTCGCGAACAGGATCCCCAGCGCGTCCGCTGGTTTCGTACTGTCACCCGGCGCACCGTCAATCCGTGCTGCATTGCAAGCGCCAGGAGCCGCGGCGGCAATTCGCGCGCCGCCAGCCGTCGCAGATATTGCTGGAGGACCGGCCGGACATCGGTGGCGTCGCCGGCAGCCACCGGCTCGCTTCCCAGCCGGACAAAGCCCGGGCCAATTGACTCGATGCGGACCGGTTCACCGCGGAGGAGAATTTCCGTGCCGATCCGCCATTCCTTCGGCGGAGCGGGATTTTTTTCCAGGCGTTGGAACTGGCGCTCCAGCCAGGCGGCGTGCTTTTCCGCGAACCGTCTGGCCTCCGCCGCCGAGCCGCCGCGCGGAATGGTCACCCGGGCGGTGCCTTCCGGCAACAGCCGGAGCAGGTAACGCCGGGCGCGCCGGTGCCGCACGCATTGGAGCAGGACGGTCCGCCCACCGACCTGCAGATGATCGGCGGAGGACGTGATGGCCGGCGGATGCCGAAAAATTAGATCCAATTGCACGCGCCCATTAAACTCCCGCGGGGAAGATTTGGCAAATTCAAGGACGCAGGGCAACCTTCAATCTTGATTTCATCCTCCGGCGAAGACCGGTCGGAAACCGGCTTCGGCCAGGATGCGCGCGACTTCCTCGCGTTTGTCGCCTTGGATTTCGATGCGGCCTTCCTTGACGGTGCCGCCGGTGCCGCAGACTTTCTGCATTTTTTTGGCGAGCTGTTCCTTCTCCGGCAGGCCGATCCCGACAAAGCCTTTGACCACGGTGACCGTTTTGCCGCCGCGATGGGCCGTCTGGCGGAGGATATCCACCCGGCCACGATTCTTTTTCGGGGCGACCGGTTCGGCGGCCGGCGGAGTTTCCGGTCCGGGCGGCAATCCGGTGCTGTCCAGCGCCGCGAACGGATTGTGTCCAAATGGCGGGTCACTGCTCATGCGGAAAGGCTAAAGGCTAAAACTGAAATTTTGAAGTCAGTTTCCACGCGCCGGCGACGAAGGCTGCCCAAAGGATGAACGCCATGGCGAATTTGAGCTGGAAGGACAGTTTGGCCGATTTATGCCGGAAAAAAACGATGCCGAGCAGCCCGCCCGGCCAGCCGCCCAGCGCGCTGGCCAGCAACAGGGAAGATTCCGCCACGCGCCGGGCACCGGCGCGCCCGGCGCGCCATTTGTCGAAACCAAACAGCAGGAAAGCCCAGACACTGGTGGCACCGATCCAGGCCAACAACCATGGGGCAATGGTTTTCAGGTTCACTGTCTTGCTGCGAGAGCGGTTTTCGACTCAATTCGGAGCGCGAGTTCCACGAGTCCCCGATTTCGTCCGGGATAAAATGGGGCTCGCGGAGTTCGCCCCTCCGAAAAGCCGGCAACCAACGGGATGCCGGCTTCGACAGAACCAATTTACCCGCATCCGCCGCCACTCGCGATGTTTTTTTGAGTTGTGACCCGATCGTCACAAAAATCCGGGAACCAAAGTTCCGGTTGTTCCTCTCAGGGAAACAAGGACGACCTGTTTTCCGGCAGTGCCGGACCGGTGCGGGGCGGGGCGCGGGATGATGTGCCTCCGTGACGGTCGGATCCGGCGGGCTATGCTGGCGGGAAATGCAAAGACCGGGGAAAACAACACAAACTGAAAAATCAACAAGGAAAACAGTATGAAGAAAATGACACGCAAAATGATCGTTTCAACGGCAATCGCTTCCATTCTGGCTCTGACGGCCTGGTCTTCGCCGGCCCGGGACCGTGACACAACCGATGACTACCTGCAAACCAACCTGGTCTCCGACCTGCCGGGCATTGCGCAGTTGCAGGACACCAATCTGGTGAATCCCTGGGGCATTTCCTTCAATGCCACCAGCCCGTTCTGGATCAGCGACAACGGTTCCGGCCTGTCCACCCTGTACGCGGTGACCAACGATGCTTCCGGTGCGCCGCAGGTGGTGAAACAGGGCCTGCAGGTGACGATTCCGGGCGAGGGAGTTCCCACCGGGCAGTTGTTCAACGGGACCGGCGCTTTCAACGCCGACATCTTCATTTTCGCCGGTGAAGATGGCACGATATCCGGCTGGCGCGGCGCCCTGGGGACGTCGGCGGAACTCCTGGTGACGCGCTCGAACGCGGTTTACAAGGGCATCACTCTCATCACCAATACCGGCACGCCGCTGTTGTTGCTGGCCAACTTCCGTGAAGGCACTCTCGATGTCTACGATACCAATCTGAACCTGACCCAGTTTGCGGACCCGAAGGCGCCGGCCGGTTATGCGCCCTTCAACGTCCAGGAAATTCACGGGTTCATCTTTGTCACGTTCGCCAAACAGGACGAATTCAAGCACGATGACGTCGCCGGCGAAGGCCACGGCCTGATTGACGTGTTTAATCCGATGACGGGCAGGTTCCATCGGTTCGCCACGGGATCGGATGCCGGCGGCAGATTGAAAGCCATCAATTCGCCCTGGGGCCTGGCTCTCGCGCCAAAAGATTTTGGCGAACACGAAGATCAGTTGCTGGTCGGCAACTTCGGCAGCGGCACAATCATGGCGTTTGAGGCGGACGGCGATTTTAGAGGTTTCCTCCAGAATCCTGACGAGACACCGATCGCCATCGATGGTCTGTGGGGCCTGACCTTCGGGAACGGTGGCAAGGCCGGAGTCCCCGAGGCACTCTACTTCACCGCCGGCCTGAACGGTGAAGCCGACGGCCTGTTCGGCAGCATTGTGCCGACGAAGAAAAGGCACTTATTTGAATTCTAGGTGACGAGGACGGGGTCCGGCCCGGGATCGGCTCGGGCCGGACGAGATTTTTTATCCGGCCGGCGGCAGAACTGTTGTCAAAAGATCGTTTTTGGCACGCGAGTGGCTGACAAGCGGTTGCAATGGACGAAAACGAGAGCGATTTCAACCTGGTCGAACCGTTTGACATTGACAGCAGCCTGCTGGAGATGGTCAGTCCTGATTATGCCTTTGCGTTGGGTGTGGAATGGCAGATGTTCCGCGACCGGCTGAAAACAGGACAGCCGTTTTCAACTTTGTGTCTTTTGGAGAACACCAGCCGGCTGGTGAAACTGGCCGAACGCCAGCACCGGTTTGTCGAGGATCGGCCGACCACATGGCCGGCCTGGCGTGAAATCTGGGTGGGCGATTCCATGATTTGATCTCCGGATCCGGGCGGCGAGTGAGCCGGTTTCCCCGAACTTTTCCGAGGTTCAGCGTTCAGCCGGGTTGCGCCCGGCAATTTTTTTCACTTTTGCGCAAAACCGTTTGAAGCATGCCATTTCGGGTGTAAATTATTTTAGAAACCGGAATCAGAAGGGGGGTCTCCAAAATCCTGCGAGCGGGGAGTTGCCTGTGTCATTTGTAAACGGAAACGGAAGTGCAGAAGCGGACGGCCAGCGCCGGACAGCTTTGATCGTGGAAGGAGGAGCCATGCGGGGTGCCTGGGCAGCAGGAGTCCTGGCGTATCTTCACGAAACCGGCCGGCGGGAATACGACCTGGTCTATGCGGCTTCTTCCGGCGCCTGCACGGCGGCCTATTTCGTCGCCGGCCTGTGGGAACCCGGATTGACCATCTGGCGCGAGCTCGCCAGCAAGGTCGTCCGCAAGATGAATTTTCTCCGGCGCAAACCCATCATCGACCTGGCCTACCTGGTCGATCATATCTTCCGGGTCCACGTTCCGCTGTCCGTCGAGGCCTTGCAAAGAACGCCGACGCGGTTTTACATCGTATTGACCGATTGTCACACGGGTGACCCGGTGTATTTCCATGCCTGCGACGACCGGGTTTTTGCCGCTCTCCGCGCCACGTCCACCATGCCGCTGGCGACGCGCGGTTATGATTTTGTCGACGGCCATCCTTACGCCGATGGCGGTGTGTCCGATCCGATCCCTATCCGTCGCGCGATTCAGGATGGCGCGACGGACATCACCGTGGTTCTCACGCATAATCCCGCGTTTCGGCTCAAGCCGATAGCGCGCTGGCTCGGGCGGGTGGCTTATCCGGAATTTCCCCGCGTGGCACGGGTGTGGACGGCGCGGCAGAACGTGCATTACAACGCGGCGCTCGATCTGATGAAACAACCGCCGACCAGCGTGCGCATCCAGGTATATTTTCCGCTCCGCCCCTTGCCGGTGGGCTCGTTTACTGTCGAACCGGAGCGCATCCAGGCGGCCCTGGCATTGGGATACGACGAGGCCCTGGAACGGGCCAAGGAAAAAGGATAAGGATTGAACCGGGTACGACCGAATCAGGCCGGGGGCTGATTTTTCATCGGGATTTCATTCGACGCCTTCACCATTTCGTCGAGCAGCTTCTTGAATTCCTCCAACCCCGGTGCCGGGATGATGATTGAATTGCGGTGACCGCTGGCTTCCTCGGTGATGCGCAGGAACCGGCCGCGCGGATTCTCCTTGAGCATCAGGATGAGCGTCTTGCGTTCAATCTGCACCTGCCCGGACTTCAACGTATCTTCGGCGACCGGCGGTTTGGGTTGCGAGTAGGGCCGCTCGTAAGGCCGATGACCGTAAGGCGAGGGTCGTTCGTTTGAGATCATAAATTCGTAAAAACTTTTCTGACCGGGCATTAGTATAACTTCCCCGCAGCAGTTTGGCAACAACTACCGGCGGATAGAATTCTACCCAATTCCCGGCAGGGTCGGATAAGAAAACATCGCATTCCGGTGTCAAAACAGGAGATGAACCTATTCCGCCCCCAACAGTTCCACTTCGAAGATCAGGGTGGAATCGGGCGGTATGGCTCCAGGATAACCGTCGCGCCCATAAGCCAGTTCCGGCGGGATCGTCAGCTTCACCTTGTCGCCAATTTTCATGGCGGCCACGCCAAGGTCCCAGCCGGCGATGACCTCTCCAGCCCCCAGCACAAACGTGAACGGTTCATTGCGGTCCACCGAGCTGTCGAATTTCCCGCCATCAGTCAGCCAACCGGTGTAGTGGACAGTGACCGATTGCCCCGGTTTCGGCGTCGCGCCGTTTCCTTCGGTCAGTTTTTCAATTTTCAATGCGTTATTTGCCATGGCCCATTCTTGCCGACCCTCCGGCCGGGGTCAATGCGGCGTGGCGGGGACGCCGCGATGCCCCGATCAATCGGAAGACAAGCGCAGCGCGCCGTCACTACCTTTCCTTTTAAAGTTGATTCCGGGGCCGGCTCCGACTTTCCTTTAGGACAATTCTGAAATGAACTCTTTCAAATTTCTCTTGCGGCCGGCCCTGGTTGTTTTCTCCGTCAGCTTCCTCGGCGCCATCGCCGCGCGGGCTGACGTATCCGGCCGGCTGTTCCTGACCAATGGCTGGACGTTGCAATCGTCGGCCAAAATCCAGGGCGCCGGTGAAACGATCTCCACCGCGGCCTTCCGGGCGGCGGGCTGGTATCCGGCGATGGTGCCGTCGACCGTGGTTGGTACGCTGGTTGACGACGGCGTCTATTCCGACCCGTTCTTCGGCATGAACCTCCGTTCGATTCCCGGCGTAAGTTACAAAATGGGGGAGAATTTTTCCGGCAAACCCATGCCCGCCGACAGTCCGTTCCATGTCTCCTGGTGGTATCGCAGGGAATTCGCCGCGGCGCCGGGCCCGGATGGCCAGGTCTGGCTGAATTTTGACGGCATCAACTACCGCGCGAACATCTGGCTGAACGGAAAATTGATCGCCGACACGAACCAGGTCCAGGGCGCCTACCGCACCTACCGTTTTAACATCACCGGCGCCGTTTCCGCAAACGGGACCAATGCGCTCGCCGTGGAAATCCTGCCGCCGGACCCCAACAGCCTCGCCATCACCTGGGTGGACTGGAACCCGATGCCGCCCGACAAGAACATGGGACTTTGGCGCGACGTGTACGTTACCACCACCGGCCCGGTGGCTTTGCAGGACCCGCAGGTCATCACCAAAGTGGATGTGCCGGCGCTCGACCAGGCGCATCTCATCATCTCCGCTCAACTGACCAACCCGGGGAATCGGCCGGTGAAGGCGACGTTCAAGGGGCGGATTGAACAAATCCAGTTCGAGCAGACCGTCCAACTGGCCGCCGGGGAGGCCAAACGGGTTGAATTCACCCCGGACCGGTTCACTCAGTTGAACCTTCGCCAGCCGCGCCTCTGGTGGCCGGTGCCTATGGGAGCGCAAAACCTGTACGACCTCAAGTTGCAGGTGCAGGTTGGCGACAAAGTTTCCGACCAGGGCACCATCCGGTTTGGCATCCGCGAGGCGACTTCCGAGCTCAACGCCAAAGGCTACCGCGTTTTCAAAATCAACGGCAAACCGGTTCTGGTCCGCGGCGGCGGCTGGGCGCCGGACATGTTTCTCCGTTCGTCGCCCGAACGCGAACGCCAGGAAATCCGTTACGTGAAGGATATGAACCTGAACGCCATCCGGTTCGAGGGCAAGACCGAGCGCGGCCGGTTTCTGGAATTGTGCGATCAGGAGGGCATCATGGTGATCGCCGGCTGGTGCTGTTGCGATTTCTGGGAGCGCTGGAACAAATGGAAGGACAACGACTACGACGTCGCCACCGAATCGTTGCGCGACCAGATCCGGCGCATTCGCAATCATCCCTGCCTCATCACCTACTGGTACGGCAGCGATAATCCGCCCAATGCCCGCGCCGAGAGCAACTACCTCGCGGTGCTCAAGGAGCTCGATTGGCCGAATTCCGCCCAGGCCTCCGCCAGCGCCAAGAAGCCGGCCGTGGGCGCGCCGACCGGGATCCGCATGACCGGTCCGTACGACTATGTCCCGCCGGTTTATTGGTACGTGGATACCAATGCCGGCGGCGCCTATTGTTTCAACACCGAGACCAGCCCCGGCCCGGCCGTGCCGCCCATCGAAAGCCTCCGCCGCATGCTCCCGCCGGAACATCTCTGGCCGATTGATGACTACTGGAGTTATCACGCCGGCGGCGGGCCGTTCAAGAGCCTTGGGCTCTTCACCGACGCGCTGAATCAGCGTTACGGCCCGGCGACCAACGTCGAGGCCTATGCGCAGAAGGCGCAGGTCATGACCTACGACGGCGAACGCGCCATGTTCGAGGCTTACGCCCGCAACAAGTACGATTCCACCGGCGTTATCCAATGGATGATGAACAACGCCTGGCCGTCGATGATCTGGCATCTGTACGATTATTACCTGCGGCCGGGCGGCGGCTATTTCGGCGCCAAAAAAGCCTGCGAACCGCTGCACATCCAGTATTCCTACGACGACCGCTCGGTGGTGGTGGTCAATGGATTTTACCAGGATTACAAAGGCCTGACGGCGGCGGCGAAGATTTATAACCTGGATATGACCGAAAAATTTTCGCAATCGACCAATCTCGATCTTCCGGCGGATGGCGTACGCCGTGCCTTCATCCTGCCGTCGCCGGCGGATCTCTCGTCCGTTTATTTTGTGAAACTCACACTTGAGGACGGCGCCGGTCACCCGGTCAGCTCCAATTTCTACTGGCTGTCCACCCGGCCCGACACGATGGGCGAACCGAAGGAGGGTTCGGACTGGTACTACACGCCCACCAAACAGGTTGCGGATTTGACGGCGCTCAACTCGCTTCCAACGGTGGAACTGAAAGTCTCCGCCCGGTCGGAACGCCGGGGAAACGAAACCATCACGCACGTCACCATCGGGAATCCGTCCCAATCGCTCGCCTTCTTCGTGCGGCTCAAAGTGGATGCGGCCGGGACCGGCGAGGAAATCCTGCCGGTGATCTGGGAGGACAATTATTTCTCGCTGTTGCCCGGCGAACAACGCGACGTCGCCGCGACGTGCGCTGCCGGCCCGTTGTCGGGTGCCCCGCCGGCCGTCGAAGTGAGCGGCTGGAATGTGAAACCGGTGACCTGTTCCGCCGCGCCATGATTCCGGCGGAGGAAATAACCGATCGCCCCACCTCATGAAGCTTGTTGAATGCCTGTTGTGCTCCGGTCTGATGCTGGTTGCCGTCCGGCTTCCGGCGGCGGAAACGAATGCCAGCGCGATGGCCCGGCTGATACCGGTGCCGCCCTGTCCGGCCCTCGTCGCGGCCGCGCAAAGCCATCACATCTGGCTGGACCGGATGGATCCCCCGGCGGAAACAAATCTCATCAATCCCGGCGATTCCTTTACCGCGCTGGTGACGTTGAATGAAAAACGCGGACGTCGCACGCAGTGGCTCGTTTATCTGGAAGCGGTCACTCCCGGTCCGGGAGCGCCTGCCGACGATTCATCGGGGGACATGGTGATCTACAACACCTTCGGCAATAAATTGGAGTTCCCGTCCGCACCGGTCCCGGTCAGCTTGCGCACGCTCGGGCCGTTTGTGGTGGGCGAAACCGGGAAATCGGCGAAAGCTTCGGACAAAAGCACTCACTTTACACTGGACCAGGGATATCTCGGGCTGGGCCTCGATGCGGCGGCGGCGGCGTTCCTGCGGATGGAACAGTTTAAATTAAGCGGTCCGGTCGGGGCCGCGACTGTGCCATACAGCGCGGCCACGGTCAGCGAAGGCAAAAAACTGGCGGCGGCGTTGAACATCACGCCGGCCGAAGAACGCGCGCTCGGAGGGACTTATCCGGCGCTGCTGTCGTACTTCTGGACGGTCGATCAAACCCCGGGGCTCGAGGCCATCCTTACCCGGGTCGCGGACATGCCCTCGATCTGGTCCATCCTCCGGCACGGCGGCATCGGCAGCGTCGAATTTCAATGGCGGGTCCGATCTCTCCGGACCATCACCCTCGACGGCTGGGAATTGCCCGGCCATTCGCCGGTTTATTTCGCGCCAATGCAACTGTTGCTCAACGGCCATCCCACGCTCAATCTCACGCTGGTCGTGACCCGGCCGCATCCGCCCTTGCTGGCCTGCGGCGGTATCGTCGGCGTGCTGGCCGAAAAAACCGGTGACCCGGAAACCTTCCTGACTCTGCGCATCATCAGCGCCTGCCATTACGCCGCAACCGGCTTCGCGGCCCATTAATCGTCAATCGATTCCGCCTGCCCCCCCCGAACGGGGGATAGACGGAAATCGGTTTCCCGCTAGTATCGATTCTAACTACCCGCATTACCGAGGGACATAACTGTCAACGTCGATTGAATTATGATTGAAACGAATGGATCAAGTCGGGTCGCTGCTCTTTCGTGGGCGATAGTCACCATCATGGTCGGGACGGCGAATCTTTCTCGGGCCCAGGTTTTCAACGTGAAAAGCTACGGTGCCACCGGGAACGGTTCCACGGTGGACACGGCGGCCATCAACAACGCCATCAAGGCAGCCAGCCTCGCCGGCGGCGGCACGGTGACCTTTCCGCCCGGGAATTATCTCTCCGTGTCCATCCATCTCTCGAACAATGTGACGCTCTACCTGAGCAACAGCGCTGTCATCCTGGGAGCTTCCAGCGGCTATGACGCCGCCGAGTCCACTCCCTATTCCGGCTACCAGGACTACGGCCACAGCCATTTCCACGACGCGCTGATCTGGGGCGAAAAACTGCACAACATCGGCATCGCCGGTCCCGGCAAAATTGACGGCGACGGCCATCTCTCCACCGCCACCACCCCGTCCAGCGGCCAGGGCGACAAGGCCGTGTCGCTGAAGCTGTGCACCGGCGTCACCATCACCGACGTGACCATCACCCGCGGCGGACATTTCGGCATCCTGGCCAACGGTTGCAGCAATATGGTGGTGAGCGGGGCGCAAATCCTTTGCAGCAGCGACCGGGACGCGTTCGACCTGATCAGCAGTTCCGACGTCGAGGTCAGCAATTGCAACATCCAGGGCAGCGACGATTCGATGTGCCTCAAGTCGGACTTCGCCCTGGGCGAAATATTGACCAGCAGCCACATCAACATCCACAACTGCTCCATCCTGTCCACGGGAAACAACGCCACCCAGTTTGGCTCCGAAACCGAGGGTGCCTTCTACGATATCAACTTTTCACATATCCAGATCGGTTCCGCCGGAAAGGCCGGCATCGGCATCACTTCGAACGACGGCTCGATCATCGACGGCGTGACGTACAACGACGTGACGATGGTCAATTGCGCGACGCCGATCTTCATCAAGCTCTCCGACCAGAACCGGCTGCCCGTTTCGTCGCCGGTGGGCCGGATCCGCAACGTCAGCCTCAACAACATCCGGGCGACGAAATCCATCCAGGGCGGGGTGGAATACTCCAGCGTGATTCACGGCAAAATCGGCATCCCGGTGTCCAGCGTGACGTTGAGCAATGTCTATCTGACGGTCCACGGCGGGCATCCCACGTCGGACGCCAGCATCATTCCCCCGGAGGAAGACGACTGGCGGCCGCGGATTCTCGGAACGCTTCCCGCCTACGGCTGGTACCTGCGCCACGTCAGCGGCATCAGTTTTGTGAACTGCAAGGTGGATTTCGACAGCAACGACGGCCGGCCGGCGGTCATTGTTGCCGATGGTCAGAACGTCAAGCTGGACACGTTTGCCGCCGCCAAAGGATCGTCCAGCGCCTATGACCTGGGCTTTACCAATGCCAGCACCTATCAGGTCACCGGCAGCGCCAATACCTCGGGCGGCGCGTTGAGAATTCTTCATTCCTCCGATTCCAGCACCCGGTCCATCGCGGCGCCGCCCGTCTTCGCCCCGCTCAGCGATTCCTATTCCGATCCGCAAACCGTGACGCTGAGTTCCCCGGATGCCGGTGCCACCATCCGGTATACGACCGACGACAGCACGCCGACGGCAACGTCGGGCACCGTTTATTCCGGGCCAATTGCCGTCAGCGCTTTCACCGGCATCCGGGCCATCTCGTCGGCCAGTGGCCTGGTCGACAGCGCGGTGAACACGGCGGTCTACAGTTTCGGGTCGGGCGGCGGTGGTGGCGGTGGGGGCATCAACTTTGAAGCCGAAAACCTGTCCTGGATCACCAACGGCGCAACGGCGGCCGTGCAAACCGACTCCAACACCAGCGGCGGACAATGGGTCCTGCTCAGCGCCACGGGCGTCGGCCAATACATCGAATACACGCTGCCCAACGTTCCCGCCGGCACCTACGATCTGAGCATGGCTTACAAGGGATTGAACAGCCGCGGCCAGCTCAGCCTGAGCGTGGACGGTTCGACTCTCGGCGGCGTCCTGGACCAGTATTCCGCCTCGGCATCCTATCCCAGCCAGACGTTTGGTACCGTCACCTTCAGTTCCACCGGCAATCACCTCGTCCGGCTGACGGTGACCGGGAAGAATGCGTCGTCCAGCAGTTACGGCCTGTCGGCGGACGTTTTTGTCCTCAATCCGTCCAGTTCGCTCCCGCAGGTGGCCACGCCCACCTTCTCGCCGCCGGGCGGCGCGTACGGCGGCGCGCAATCGGTGTCGATCAGCACCACCACCGCCGGCGCCACCATCCGGTACACGACCGATGGCTCCACGCCGAGCGAAACGCACGGGACGCAGTACTCGGGTCCGGTGACCGTGAGCGCCACGACCACGATCAACGCCGTCGCTTACGAGTCCGGCATGAGCGACAGCGCGGTGGCCGGCGCCACGTATACCATCTCCGCGCCGGACTTCACGGTTTCGGCGACTCCGGCTTCGCAAACCGTTTCGCCCGGCAGCAATACGACCTACACCGTCAACATCGGCAACGTCAATGCCTTCAACGGCACCGTCGCGCTCGGCGTTTCCGGTCTCCCGGCCGGCGCCACCGCAAACTTCAATCCCGCCACCGTCGATTCGCTCGGTTCTTCGACCTTGACCGTCAGCACCGGCGCCTCGACGCCGGTCGGCAGTTATACGCTGACCATTACCGGCACGAGCGGCAGCCTGTCGCACAGCGCGACCGTGACGCTGGTCGTGAGTTCCGGCGGCACGACCGTGTCGTTCGAGGCCGAGAATGTCGCGGTGACCAGCAGCGGCGCCAGCACCTCGGTGCAGACGGATTCCAAATCCAGCAATGGTGAATGGATTGAGCTTGCGGCGACGGGCACCGGCCAATGGATGGAGTTCACCACGCCGAGCATCGACGCCGGCACGTATCAGTTGAGCATGATGTGGAAGGGTAACACCACCCGCGGCATCGCCGGCTTTTCCGTGGACGGCACGTCCCTCGGAAGCACGCTCGACCAGTATTCGTCGTCGCAGACGTATCCGACGACCGTGATCGGCACGCTGACCTTCAGTTCCACGGGTCCGCACAAAGTGCGGCTGACGGTCACCGGGAAGAATTCCGCGTCCAGCGCCTACCAGTTGTCCGCGGATAAATTCACGTTCACGGCCCAATAACAGGATCAGGCGGGCCGGCCCGGGATCGTCCGGGCCGGTTCCGTTTCCGCAAATGGCCAGCTCCGGCGGAGTTTCGACCAGATCAAAAAAGCCGCCACGCCGGCGGCCAGCGCCAGCAGGCTCGACACCACCTGTTGTTTGCCGGACATGACAAACAGAAAAATCCAGCCCACCAGTGCCATCAGCGCCGGCAGCGGATAGAGCCACATCCGGAACGGCCGGTCCAGGTCCGGACGCAACCGCCGCAACAGCATCACCGCCCCGATCTGGCCGATGAACTGTACCAGGATCCGCATCGTCACCAGCGCGGAAATCACCGCCTGCAAACTGAGAAAACTTGCCGCGATGGACAGCACGCCGATCAACAGCAGCGACACGTGGGGAAATTGTTTCTCCGGATGCAACCGGCCGAACACCTTGAAAAAAAACCCGTCCCGGGCCGCCGCGAACGGGATCCGCGAATAACCCAGCATCAACGCGAACACGGATGCAAAACACGTCCACAACACCATCACCGTGAAGATCGCCGCCGGTTTCGATCCGTAAAGCCGCTGGATGAAAATGGAGGCGATGGGCGGTGCGTCCGCGTTGGGATCCGTAACGGCGAACTCGCGCCAGGGCACCACGCCGATGATGGAAAAATTCATGGCCAGGTAGATCACCGCCACCGCCAGCAGGCTGATGAGGATGGAACGCGGAATGACTTTTCCCGGCTCCTTCACTTCATCGCCGACATAGCAGATGTCGTAGTAACCGAGGTAATCGTAGATGCCGATCTGGGCGGCGGCGGCCAGGCCGAAGACGAAGCCCATCGAAAAATCAAACGCGTGCGGCGGGAAATCGAAGGCGATCGCGGGATTGAAATGGCCGGCGCCGCCGAAAATGACCGCGCCGGCCGTCAACAGGACGCCGGCCCACAAGGCCACGGTGATTTTTCCGATGGACCCGATTTTCCGGTAGAGCAGGGCGATGGCCAGCACGCCGAGGCCCACGGTGCACAGTTGCAGGCGGTGATTGAGTTGTACGTCGGCGGCGCCCGGCCAGAAGTAGTGCAGATATTGTTTGAAGCCGATGAAGCCGGAGCCGATTTCCAGCGGCCCGCTGAGGATGAGTTGCCAGATGAACAGAAACGCCATCAGCCGTCCCCATTTCTCCCGGCCGAAACCGTCGCGGAGATAAACATAGGAACCGCCCGATCCCGGCAGCGCCGCGCCCAGTTCGGCCCAGACCAGTCCGTCGGGCAGGGCGATCAACAGTCCGACGATCCAGCCGAGCATGGCCTGCGGACCGCCGCCGTTGATGGCGCCCATCAGCACGGGAATGGTGATGAACGGTCCCACGCCGATCATGTTCGACATGTTCAGCGCGGTCGCCTGCAGCAGGCCCAGCCGGCGGGGCAGATGCGGTTTTTGAGCTGAATCGGAGGGCGGGGAATTGCCGGGCGTCGACGGATTCATTGAATAGTCATAGCCATCGCCGGCGCCAGAGGGAATCAAAATTTTTCCGCCGCGCCGCGTACCGGCCGGATCACGGGAACTGCGTCAGGGACAACACCTGGCCGTCCGGATCCTGAAACCAGGCGACCCGGGCTCCGCCGGGCGAACGCCATATTCCGTCAGCGTCCTGCTCCATGCCGGCGTAACGCTGAAACACGACTCCCGCTTCAATCAGGCGGCGGACGGTCGAACGGATATCCGGCACCGCCCATCCGAGTGCGGTGTAGGGCGCCGGACAAACCCGGTCAACTTTCTGGATGCGCAGCATCAGGCCGCCGACTTGAAAAACCAGCGCCGGCGGTTCATCCGCGACGAAGGCCACTCCCGGCAGGCGCTCGTAAAACTCCCGCGATCGCGATGGATTCGCCGTTGCCAGGAACAGGATGGGCCGGTCAAGGTTGGCCATGGAAGCGGTGGACCGGTTTAACGCCGGACCTTACGGTTTCGTTTCACTGGATTTGTGGACGGCGACCTGCACCTTGCCGTTGCCTTGCGGAATATACCGGACCACGTAGGCGCACGTGTCTTTGCCGTCATGTTGGACCGTCCAGCGTTCCAGGCCGGTTTGCTGCTCTTTGAACGGCACCAAAGACTCGATCTTAATGATTGTCCGCCGCCTGGCGGCGGGGAAGAGCGTCCGGTCGGTTTCGGCCAGGCCGCCGGGACCGTTCAAGGCATCGTGAAACAATGAGTTGTCGGCGTAAGACATCTGGCGAACATCGTGGCTGTACTTCACTGAAGATGAATTTGTGGCGCAGCCGCCGACGAGAGCGGCCAGCAGTATTGTGAGCATCAGTTTGTTTTTCATAAACGTGATCGGGGACCTAAGCCCAAGGCTGAACTACCCCGCGGCTGGAAGTCAAGCCTGTGCGTTGGGAGGGTAATGACGCATTTCCAGAAAAAGGTAGGGACAGCGCGCTGCGCTGTCCGGACGCCGCAGCGCAGCGTCCCTATCCCCATCTATCCGCCTTTCATGCCCGTGACAATCTTCCGGGCGTCGCTCTCGCTGACGCCGAGAAACTTGTCGGTCCGGCGTTTCAGCCAGTCCGCCTTCCAATCGGAGTGCGTGATGGGGCTGGTGGCTTCCGGCGCCAGGAACGGCGGCGTTTTGAAGTCGCCGACCTGGATGCAGACCTTCTGTCCCGGGTGCAGTTCCCAGAACGCCAGCATCTTTTTGGCGCCGGCTTCGGTGTACGTCCATTTGACCGCGAACGTGTTCGTGGTCCAGTGAACCTGTTTGATGCTGTCCTGGACGAAATCATCCGGTGACAGGCGGATGACCGGAAACGTTTCTTCTGCCCGGCCCATGCCGGGGAAGCAGAACAGCGACAGCAGAACGATTAAGAACAGGTTCATGGACCAATATGCGGCCGGCCGATACTCGGCCCTGGGAATTTTAACCGAAGCCGGCCCGGAAACCAACTCAGCCAAATATATGATATGGCATCCTCTGAAAGGCCGATAGCTGGCGACGGTCGAATCCTCTAGAATGACGTTTCGCAACTCCCATAATCACAACCAAAGAAAAGGGCATATACCATGAACATCATTCAGAAAGCAATTGTCGCGGCAGTCGCATGCTCAACCTGGTCGATGACGATCCCGGTTCCGGCGCAGGTCACGACGATCTCACCCAACACTCCCTATCAAATCCAAAACGTCTACAGCGGCCTGGCCTTGAATGTTTCCGGAGGCTCCACCGCCAATGGCGCGGCCATCATCCAATGGCCATATGGCAGCGGCAGTGCCAACGCGCAGTGGACCTTCGTGCCCACCGCCAATGGTTACTACCAGATCAAAAACGTCAACAGCGGCCTGGACATCGTCGTGTCCCACGCCGCCACCACCAACGGCGCGCCGCTCGTCCAATGGACTTTTGGCTCGTCGGGTGACGACCAGTGGAAGCCGGTGCGCACCAACGGTTATTGGGCGTTTTACAACCTGCACAGCGGTCTGGTCATCAACAACCCCGGCAGCACGGCACAAGGGGCGCAAATGTCCCAATGGAAATGGGCCAACAGCTCCCACGAGGAGTTCAACGTCCTCACCACGGGCGGTTCGACCAGTTCCAATTACACCGCCGCCCAGGTCCTCGCCGGCGTCCAGAAGAACATGGTGTCCTCCAAACAGGTGAATACCAAACCGCACATCAACACCATGACCCGGGCGATGAACGTGAACGTGTACCAGGTCGCTTCCGGCGTCTTTGCCTATAGCTCCAGCATGGCCATCGACGACGACGGCAGCGATCCCGATCCGGATCCGGACCACCAGGGCCAGACCACCTGGACCGACAATAATGGCGCCTACCTCGGCGCGCACCACGTTCCTTATTATGTGCTGGGTGATGACTGCTGGGACGACGAGCCGGCCCAAGGCGGCAATTATCATCCCTGCCCGCATTTCTTCTACTCGGAACACAACATCACCGGGCTCCAGTTCGCGCTGATCTTCTACAACGGCAAAGTCATCGGCGCCGTGTTCGGTGATACACAGGGCACGGATGTCACCAGCACTTCCAGCAACGATTCCCGCGAACTCGGCGAAGCCTCCGTCGAAGCGGCTGCTCTGCTCGGCATCCCCAGCAGCGGCACCACCGGCGGCGTGGACAGCGGCGTTACCGTCGTCATCTTCTCCGGTTCGCAATGGGTGGTCAAAGGCACCAACTCCACCCTGAACAGCAACGCCCAGGCCCTGGTCCAGAAAGCGTTGGACACGCTCGGGCCGCAGCTCTGATCGAATCAAAAGCAGAAAGCACCGTTTGAGCTTTGTCTCAGGCGGTGCTTTTTCGCATCCTGATTTGAAGAATCATCGAGCCGGCGTTTTGCGCCTTGCCGCCGCCCGGTCAAAACGGCGCCAGCCGGGCCCGGACATAAACGTCCGGGGTGCCGAGCGGCGCGAAAAAATCCAATCCGTCGGTCGACACCGGGTTGGTTTGCCACGGCGTCCACGCCTGAAGATCGGCCGAGGTTTCCAGCACCGCGTCGCGGTCCGGCGGGCCGATGAGATGGCCCTGCAGGGAACCGTTGGAAACCATGATTCCGGCATTCGGATCGAAACGGAAATCCAGCGGCGTCCCGAAATTGTTGCGGAGATGAACCATGATTTCCTCTAGGGGAACCACTTTGACTTTCGACGGATCCAGCCATTGGACGAGCTGGTTGAGATTGCTCATCGGATCGCCGCTGCCGGTGCCGTACGGCCCCAGGGTGGACCAGGCATGCACCACCACGATGCTGTAGGAAGCCGGATCATGCAAACCATCGCGATGGGGGTCGGCGTTCAGGGCGTCGGCAATGGATCGGGCGGTATCGGCGCCGTCCCACAAGGAATATTGCACCGACAGGATCGGTTTGCCGTGATGCCAGTCCAGCACGCCGTTGCGACCTTTGTAGTAGTTGTCGTAGGTCTTGAACATGATGCCCATCACTGCCGGACCGTCCAGAATCGCATCGAGACTGTTCGTGTCGTAGGCGGGATCCAGAATGACCAGCACCCGTTGATCGGCGTCCTGCAGTGATTGGGAGATGGACGCGACAAGTCCGGGGATGTCCGGGTACCGGCTGGGAAAGGTCAGGCCGGTGCCGCCGGGCGACACGAAACTGTCCACATTCGAACCGTTGGCCGCCTGCTGATAATAATAGTTGAAGGCGACGGGGTTCGCGGCAATCAACGAAGAGGTCAGCTCCCAGGTCATGTTGAAATTGCCGCGATAGGGCGAGCCGAACCATTTCGGGTCGGTCGCCCAGCTGCCGTTCAGCACCTGGATGTTGTCGCCATCGGTCATGACGAACGCGGCATAATGAACGCCCGTTTGCGTTGGGAGGTTCAGTGGCGTGTGGTATTTTTGTTTCACCGGTGTCACCGTCCACCGGCACGTGGTGGACGCGCTCCACAGCCAGTCACTGGCCACGCCCTGCTGATTGTTCTGTGAAGCCTGGCTGAAAAAGTCGAATTCACTCGGGCCCCACCCGAATATGCGGCCCTGGTGCGCCTGATTGGTTGCGTAAGGCGCAAACGCGGTGGGATCGCTGTAGAACATGAAACCGTGATTCAGGATGGAATAGTCGCGCAGTTGCTGGTCTTTGGCCGGGTCCTGATGGAACAATCTGTCCAGGCTGAACCGCGATTGGTATTGCGTATACACCTGGCCGTAGGTCATGAGCCGCGCATCCGCAATCAACGGCAGGCCGGCGGCAGTGGCGTAGGAAATGGTCGACGAATCAACGATCAATGCGTTGGTGATTCCGGCGATGCTGGTGGCAATATTGACCGAGTTGGAATAGGAAGCGCGATCATAGAGCACATAGCCCTTGAGCAGGCTTTTGTAACGGTTGATGAAAAAAGTCGGGTTGCTCTGGAACTGCACCGGGAGTTGGGGATCGTAGTTCGTCTTGAGCTGGTTCAACCAGAACAACGGATTGGGCAGGGCGCCGTTGTTGGGCGACAATAACACCTCGCCGGAGGTGTTCCGGTTGGCGATTCCCGCCAGGCTGGCCATCATGATATTCTGCGAAGCCGTGCCCATCGTCCAGACATAGACCGTCGACGGCAGCGGCTGGGCCGAAACCGCCGCGGCGAACCCGATTGCGATTCCGGCGAACAGTGCCGTCAATGCCGGCGGCTTCCTGAAAAAAGTAAAGAAGCAATGGGATGGATTCGGTCTGGATGGGATCATGTAACTTACCTATGCTGGTAACCAGAATAAAGCAACCGATAAAACCCGGCGGAAGCTTGCTTTTGCTTCTTTACTCGCCACGGGGTTATTCGTAGAACACCGGGCGCATCGGAACAGCATGTTCCGCATGATGTTTTTTTAATCGTATGTCGGGCAAACCGGCGACTGCACCTCCGGACAATCGGATTAAATTCCGCCTTGCGGAGATTGGTTCCCGGCCGGTCCCGGCCTGCCTGTTGTTGGCCGTCGTCACCGTCGCCGCTTTCTTCCCCGTCACCGGCAGCCAGTTCATCAATTGCGATGATCCGCTGTATATCACGTCGAATCCGGTGGTGGAAAGCGGGTTGACCTGGCGCGGGGTGGAATGGGCGTTTCGCACGACGCACGCCGTTTATTGGCAGCCGATGACCTGGCTGTCGCTCATGCTCGACGTCAGCCTTTTCGGAAACGGTCCGGTCGGGCCCCATGTCACCAACCTGCTGCTCCACGCGGCGAACGGCATCCTGGTTTTCCTGATCCTGCGGCGATGGACGCGGGCGCCCTGGCCGAGCGCGTTCGCGGCGGCATTGTTTGCGCTGCATCCCCTGCGCGTCGAATCGGTCGCCTGGGCCACCGAACGCAAGGACGTTCTGAGCGGTTTTTTCTTTTTGCTGACCTTGTTTGCCTACACGCGATATGCCCGAAGCGTGACGAGTGACGAATGTCGAGTGTCGGGCGGCAGCGCTTGCCCGTCACCCGTCACGCGCCACCGGTCACTCTTCTATCGGCTTGCCCTTTTTTTCTTCGCCGGCAGTTTGATGTCCAAACCGATGGCGGTCACGCTGCCGTTTGTGCTGCTTCTGCTCGACTATTGGCCATTGGAACGGCTGAAGTTCCCGGATGTCCGGCTGCGCTCGACGCCGGAATACCGCAGGAGCTGGGTACGGTTGCTGCTGGAAAAAATTCCGTTTGCCGTGATCGCCCTGGCCAGCTCGGTCGTGACCTGGCAAATCAACCGGGATGCAGGAAATACCGCGGCGCTGACGGATTTGTCTTTCCCCTTGAGAGCCGAGAATGCCGTTGTTTCCTACGCCCGATATCTCGGCAAAACACTGTGGCCGTTCAATCTCTCGGTGTTCTATCCCTATCCCCATCACTGGCCCTGGCCGCAGATTGGACTGGCTGCGGCCTTGATGATTCTGCTTTGCCTCGCGGCCATCATGCTGGCGCGCCGGCTGCCTTTTGTGTTCACCGGCTGGTTCTGGTTCGCCGGAATGCTCGTTCCCGTCATCGGCCTGACCCAAACCGGAATCCAATCCATGGCCGACCGTTTCACTTATATTCCATCCATTGGAATTGCCATCGTCATTGCCTGGTCGGCGGCCGCCGTCCTGCGCCGCTATCCGGCGGCGCGACCGTTCGTCGTCACGTTGAGCCTCCTGATTCTTGCCGCCGGCGGCGTGCGCACCTGGAATCAGTCGCGGGATTGGCAAAACAGCGAAACGTTGTTCCGGCATGCCATTGCGGTGACAACCGGAAACTCCTTCGCCTGGTTCAATCTTGGCTGCACGTTGAATGACAGCCATCGCAGCGTCGAAGCCGCCGAATGTTTTCGAAAAACCATCGAGATCAGCCCCAACTCGGCGGAATCGTACAATCAACTCGCCAATGCGTTGCTCGCCCAGGGACAGGTGGATGAAGCCATCAATAATTACCGCAAAGCTGTTTTCCTCAACCCGACCAATTCAGATGCGGCTTATAATCTGGGCAATGCCCTGCTGAACCGCGGCGAGGTCGAAGATGCGATTACTGCTTACCGGTTGGCGGCCAAAATTGAGCCGGACAGCAGCGATATTCAGAACAACCTGGGAGCCGCGCTGGAGCGGGCGGGGCGGATCGGAGAAGCAATCACCTACTATGCCGAGGCCGCGCGGCTGAGGCCGGACAATGCGGATCTCGAAAACAACCTGGGTGTGGCGCTCGCCAAATCGGGGAATCTTGAAGCGGCTCTCCCGCACTTCACCGCCGCCGTCCGGATTGATACCAATAACGTCAAAGCCTGTTGTAATCTGGGCCACGCGCTGGCGTCGAAGGGCCAAACCGACGAGGCCGTCCGCTGGTATCGGCGGGCCCTTGAGATCAAACCGGCCTTTTTTGACGCGGCAGACCTGATGGGAGATGCCTCGGCGGAAAAAGGCGATCTGAGCACCGCCGTGGACGGTTATCGTCGGGCGCTTCAGGATGATCCCCGCTCAATTCCGGTGCATTTGAAGCTGGCCCGCGTACTGGCCCGGACCGGCCAGATGCCGGAAGCCATCCGGTGTTACCGGGAAACCCTTCAATTGGATCCGGATTGCGCCGAGGCAAAACAGCAATTGCAGGCGCTGGGCACGACTCCAGCTCAGTAACCGTAGGGCAGACTTTCCAGCTGCCGATTCCGGCGACTTTCCATCGCCTCCGGCTTTTTCCCGGGCTGGGACGCCCGGGAAACCGGCTGACCGGAATGTCTGCCCCACAAACTGAAATGCGCCCGGCAACCGTTTTGCCGAAATCCCGCTTGTTTTGACAGGCAGCGAGCGGCTAGCTTTCAATCATGAACCTGAATCTGTTGAGCCGGCGGACCCGGCCGGTACTGGCCGGGATGGCGCTGGCCGGTTTGATCTCTGCAACCGCACTGGCCGGCGACACCGGTTCCACCGCACCGGGGCGGCTGATCATCGTCAAGGCCGTCTATGGCGATCCCAATGACGCGAGCGCCACGGCGGATGTCACGAAACAGATTTCGGGACTGGTAAAAAACGACGCGGTGACGATCGCCATCAACAACGACAATTTCGAGGATCCCGCCAGCGGGGTCAGCAAACGGCTCAAGGTGGATTACACGATTGACGGCGTTGCCGGCACCAAATGCGCCTGGGAGAACGGAACGTTCCGCCTTTCGCCGGCGGACAAACCCGATACGGCAAAGAGCAGCGCGCCGCCAAAACTCATCGTCCGCAAGGCGATGTTCGGCGATCTGCCGGACGGCGACGCCAATGACGTGACCTCCGAGGTGGCCAAACGGGTCAAGGATGACGCGCTTACGGTGAAACCGACCAGCGACGATTTCGGCGATCCGGCGCCGGGCAAGACGAAGAAACTTCGGGTGGATTACACCTTCGACGGCACTCAAAAATCAAAAACGGTGGACGAAGGCCAGACGTTGGCCATTTCCGGCGGCGGCGACTGACTGTTTTACAGGGTCTTGCTGTATTTCCCGATGCGGTCCGGCCTTTCGATGTTCGCCGCACGGGTGTTGCGAACGGCAGAATTCAGTTGGTTCCAATCCGACGGATAACGGATTGGAGCCGGATGATATCGCCGTTGGTGTGGATGATGTTCGGGGTGATGAAGATTAACAGGCTTTTCGGGCCGGCCGCGATATTGGTGAAATCCTTCCCTAAAAAATTACCCTCGGGGAGCGGGCGTTGGAGAACCAGTGTCTGGCCGTCGAGGATCGTTAGAGAATTTGACACGGTTACCGTTTGCAGAACGGGTTGCGTTCCATCCTGCTGCGGCGAGGTATCCACCAACAATTTCATTGTCGCCACCGCTTCCAGGCCGATGTGGTATGAGTTGGTGGAGGCATGAGGGATAACTTTAAGTAAGGGACCGACAATCACATTGGTTTCACCAAAGGGCTCGCGATGCATCATGGATACCCCCATTCCTTTCTCCATTGCGGTTTGAATCCGCGGCGAGCCGAGGATTCTTACATCTTCCGCGCCCTTCATCGCCTGATCGATTGCTTCCACCTGCGGCGAGGCCATCAAACACATCGAGCAGCCGTCGGATATCGGCGTCCAGGCGGCGCTGATGTCGGCCAGGTATTTGTCAGGGACGATGGCAAACTTTGAACGGGTCAAGACGGTTGGCGGTGGTGGATTGGTCGCGTCATCCGCTTCCGTCGCGGCCGCCGGTTGGGCAGCCGTCCCATTCGTCTTTTTATGGCGCAATTGGGTGACTTCGGCGCGCAATCGCAGCAGGTCCGCGCTCTGTGCGCGCAATGGTTCCAGCTCGTTGGTCTGCCGGGCCAGTTGTTCGTTGGCGGCGCGCAGGGTGGCGATTTCATCCGCCTGCGACTGGAGGCGGGCCTGGGCTTCGTGCAGACGATGCTGGGTGATGGATTGATAATAAACCAGGCCGGCAATTCCGCCGGTGAGAGTGGTGACCAGGAGGGTGGTTTTCATAGGAGTGATGAGGCTTGGTTTCCAGAATGGCAAAATCGGTGTGGCGATTGCTTTGGCCAGGGCGGCTGCGGTCAGCGAAACAGTAAAACCCGCCGGCGCGGCCTGGACGGCGTTGGCGGTGAGGACCACCGAGAGCGCGGCGGCGGTGGTGGTGATGCCCCGGCGGCCCAGGAAATCGCGCAACTTGTCCAGCGCCCGCGACACCCGTTTCTGGGCGGCGTCTTCGCTGACGCCCAGGGTGGCGCCGACGGCGGCCAGGTTTTCATTTTTGAAATATCGGAGCAGCAGCGCATCGCGGTCTTCACTGCCGAGACTGGCAATAGCTTCGTCAAGGACCGGACGAATCGCCGGCCAGTCATTGGATGGATCCGCGTCGTTGGCAATCAATTCCATGGCCTGCCTTTCTCGTTGCCGCCGGCGGGAGTTGTGGCGGAGCTGTTCGAGCGCGGCCAGGCGCGCTCCGCGGCAAAGCCAGCCGATGAGCAGGGTGCCTTCCCGGAGCGAACCCGCCTTGCGGGCCAGGTCGGCGAACACCGTCTGCGCCACGTCCCGGGCCAGTTCCGGATCCCGCACCTGCCGCAGGGCCGCCGAATAGACGAAATCGGTGTAGCGACGGACGATTTCGCCGAAAGCGGATTCGGATTTCCGCGTGGCGTATTCGTGCAACAGTTCGGCGTCAGTCAGGTTCTGCATTTCACTATCTAACTGCCGCGCCGGCTGAAATCCGACAAAAAAAAGAGCCGGCCCGTGCCGGCTCGTGGAGGTGTCAAAGCGGGTTTATTTCACCAGCGTCTTGCAAAACTTCTCAATGCGGTCCAGGCCTTTCTCGATGTTTGCCATGCCGGTGGCGTAGCTGAGCCGGATATAGTCGTCCGCGCCGAAGGCGACGCCGGGGACGGCGGCGACTTTTTCCGCTTCAAGCAGTTTGGCGCAGAAGTCGGACGACTTGAGGCCGGTCTTCGAAATGTTCGGGAACAGGTAAAAGGCGCCTTTGGCATTCACGCAGGAGATGCCGGGAATGCTGTTCAGTTTCTGATGGGCGAACCGCCGGCGTTTGTCGAATTCCGCCAGCCATTTCGGCAAATGGTCCTGCGGGCCGGTCAGCGCGGCCACACCGCCCTTCTGGGCGAACGACGTCGGGTTGCTGGTGCTGTGGCTCTGGACGGCGTCAATGGCCTTGGCAATCGGCTCGGGCGCGGCCAGGAATCCCAGGCGCCAGCCGGTCATGCTCCAGGCTTTGGCCAGGCCGTGGACGATGATGGTGTGCTCGAAGTGGGCCGGTGAAAAACTGGCGACGCTTTTGACCGTCGCGCCATCGTACAGCAGATGCTCGTAGATCTCGTCGCTCATGATGAGCACGTTTTTCTCGACGCAGATATCGCCGATGGCTTTGGTTTCCTCCGGCGTGTAGACGCTGCCGGTGGGATTGCTCGGTGAATTCAAGATGAGCAAGCGGGTGTTCGGCGTGATGGCGGCGCGCAGCTGTTGCGGGGTGATCTTGAATTCCGTTTTGTCGGTGGTCGGGAGAATCACCGGTTTGGCGCTGGCCAACTTCACCATTTCCGGGTAGCTCAGCCAGTACGGCGCCGGGATGAGGACCTCGTCGCCTTCCTGGCAGGTGGCGAGGATGACGTTGTAACACGAATGTTTGCCGCCGCAGGAAACGATCACCTGGGACGGTTTGTAGGTGAGGCCGTTTTCGCGCTTGAACTTCTCGGCGATGGCCTCGCGCAGCTCCGGGATGCCGCTGGACGGCGTGTACTTGGTGAACCCGGCCGCCAGCGCTTTGGCGGCGGCGTCCTTGATGTGCTGCGGGGTGTCAAAATCCGGTTCGCCGGCGCCGAAGCCGACGACATCTTCGCCGGCCGCCTTCATCGCCTTGGCCTTGGCGTCGATGGCCAGGGTGAGCGACGGGGAGAGCGACGCGGCCCGTTGAGAAATTTTGTAGTTCATACTTGGCAGCGGATAAAATACGTGCCGCGCCCTGAAATTCAAGGAATAAAGGGCAGCGCCCTGGGTTTGGCAGGGCGCGCCGTCCCTTGCGCGCCCGTTGGGACGTGCAGCGGGCCGGGAAGTACCCGCCCTGATTTTTTTAAATTGGAACCCTGGCGAAAATAGGCTCCCGCATCAGATGAACATCCGATAGCCGGGTTCAAGGCCTCGTGAGAAACTCCGACAACTCCTCGTAGCCCGACCGCGAACCGGTTTCGTGGTCTTTTGTTGGGGAGGTCAAAGTTGGAACAAACCATTCGAAAACCCGCGTGTGGACTGTTCGCACGCCAAGCGTAAAAGTATGAATCCATCGAAATTCACCACCGTAATCATCCCGCTCTGCATCGCCATGTTTTGTGGAACGGCCAACGCGTCGCTCATTTGGAGCGGGGAACCCGGCGGCGGGTTGGGCGTGTTCAAGGGCATCAACATCCAGGACAAGAACGACAATTATGTCGGCAATCCCAGCCCGAACGGCTCCTACGCCCGGGCGGCCACCGATGCGACCTACGGCGCCATCTGGGATTTTTACAAACAGGCCAACGATCGCCGCAGCGAAGCCCACGGTGCGAACGGCGTGAATCCGGCCGTCGGCAACACCTATTATATCGGCTGGGCTTTCAAATGCACCAGCACGGTGAATGACAACGCCGTTTTCCAATGGAAATCCTACGGTTCGCCGATGGTCCAGAACTATCCGCTCGTTCTTAAATTCATCAGCGGCAATATGGTGCTCCAGTATTATCCGCCCAGCCCGGCCAGCCCCATCAACATCTGGTCGCACTCGGTCTCGGCGAATACCTGGTACAAGATCTACCTCCGCATCACTGTCTCCAGTTCGACCAGCGGCGGCAAAGTCCAGCTCTGGTACAACGGCAGCCAACAGACCTTCAGCAACGGCTCCACCACCTACACCGGCAAGACGTTCGACGGCAGCTCCGTCGACCCGAAGTGGGGCAAATACGGCGCGGTGGGCACGAGCATCCATGATTATGTGCGCCACCTGCGCATCGGTTCGGCCTTGAGCGACGTGCAATTCTGAAAAAGATCCGGTCATTCCGGCGGCGGCGCCTCAGCGCCACCGCCCTTGGGCCTGTGGGGCAGGCGTTCCAGCCGCCGGTCGGGCGACTTTCACGGGCTGGGAAGCCCGGAAAACCGGCAGACCGGACTGGCCGCCCCGCAAAAATCGAGATGCGCCACCGCTCCGGATTGAATCAGTTTTCACTCACGGGTTTGCGCGTTCTATGCTAGATTAATCCCGATGTTTCCCCTGTTGCGACCGGGAACGGTGGTGTGTCTTCTGCTGGGCGGTTTCTCCGCAGCCGCGATGGACTCCGATTGGTCGCTGCACACGTGGCTGTCCGACGACGGCCTTCCGAACAACAACGTCAACGGCATCGCGCAAACCCCCGACGGCTATCTCTGGGTCGCCAACGAAGGCCGCCTGGCGCGCTTTGACGGGCTTGATTTCGAGCTTTTTTCATCACGCACCGTCATTCCCGACCAAAGCGAAAAGATCGACGCGGTGTTGCGCGGCCGCGACGGCAGTTTGTGGGTGGCGATGGACCACGGCGCGGTGGCGCGCCTGAAGAGCGGTGCGCCGGAGGTCGTCACCAATGGTGTGCCTGGCCGTTTCGCCCAGATGATGGTGGAGGACGGCGGCGGTGCCATCTGGGTGGTCTATCGCGGGGGGAGCGTTTGCCGCATCCAGAACGGCAGCGCGACAAGCTTCAACGCGCCGAATTATCTGCCGCCGGGGATCAATTGCTCGCTCGCCTGTGACAGCAACGGCCGCCTGTGGTTCGCCAAGGACGGCCAGGTCGGGAATTTCCGCGACGGCCGGTTTCAAACTCTCCTGTCGCTCGGCACCAACACCACGCGCGTCGCCGCCGCGGCGCACGGCGGAATGTGGATTTGCGACGGCGCACGGCTTTACGCCTACAGCGAGGACGGGCGGCTGGAACCGGTTGGCGCGTATTCCGCCGCCGGCGCGCGGATGGTGCCGACGGCCTTGATCGAGGACCATCTCGGCGCGGTCTGGATCGGGACTTCGGACCACGGCTTGTTCCGTTATTGCGATGGGACGTTTGAAAATTTGCCCGTTTCGCGGCATGCCATCCGGGCATTGTTTGAAGACCGCGAAGGAAATATCTGGACCGGATCCGACGGCGGCGGGCTGACTCGCATTTCCCCGCGCGTCGTGAAACGGGAGAGTGCGGAAGACGGCCTGCCGTTTGAGTCTGTGCAGTCGCTGGGCCAGGATACGACCGGCGCGGTCTGGGCCTCGACGCGAACCGGCGCGCTCGCGCGGCGCGCGGATGGGCGCTGGCAGGTCGTTTCCGGCGGTGATGACTGGCCGGGCGGCCGCGCCACGGCGATTGCCGCCGACCGGGACGGCGCGGTCTGGGTCGGCACGCACGACCATCGCCTCAACCGCTGGCGCGACGGGCGTTTCGAGACCTGGACGGCCACGAACGGTTTGCGGAGCCAGACGATCCACGCGTTGCTGGCGGACCGGAACGGGAATTTGTGGATCGGCGAGGAGGCGCCCGAGGCACTGCAATGTTTTCGCGATGGAAAATTCGTGGACTATCCCATTCCGGCGGATGTAAAAGTCATTCGCGCCATGTCGGAGGACAACGACGGCAACCTCTGGATCGGCACGAGCAAAGGCGTTCTGCTCCGGGTCAAAGATAACCAGGTCACCGACGAGACCGCGGGGCTCTCCACCAACCTGATGTCCATCCGCTCGCTTTGGGCCACGCCGGACGGTGCGCTGTGGATCGGGTTTGCCGGCTGGGGCGTGGGGCGGCTTAAAAGCGGGCATTTCGGCCGCATCAGTGCCGAGCAGGGCCTGCTCGATTTCAACATTTCCCAGTTGGCGGCGGACGACCGCGGCTGGATGTGGTTTGGCGCGGACCATGGCATTTTCAAGGTGCGAATGGCGGAACTGGAGGCGGTTGCCGAAGGCCGGGCTTCGCGGGTGCGCTGCATCCATTACGGCCGCGAGGAAGGCCTGCCGAGCCTGCAGGCGAATTTCGGCGACTCGCCCGGCGTGCTGCGCACCCGCGACGGCCGCCTGTGGTTTCCCATGTCTTCGGCGCTCGCCGTGGTCGACGCGGACCGGGTGCGCGAAGACAAGGATCCGCCGCCGGTCCTGCTGAAGCGCATTGTCGTGGACGATCGGATCATCGCCCTTTACGGCGGCGCGATGCCGGTGGGCAATCTGGTGGATTTGCAGAACCCGCAAAACGGCCTGTGCCTGCCGCCGGGCTACCATCGCCTGGAATTCAATTTCACCGCGCCGGACCTGACGGCCCCGGAAAATGTCGCCTTCCGCTACCAGCTCAGCGGCTTCGATGACCAATGGATCGACGCGGGCGCGCTGCGCGCCGCCACGTACACGCGGCTCGCCGCCGGCCGCTATCAGTTCCGGGTGAGCGCCTGCAACAGCGACGGCGTCTGGAATGAAACCGGCGCGTGGCTGGCGTTTGCAGTCGCTCCGTTTTTCTGGCAAACTTGGTGGTTTCGCGGCGCGGCGGGACTCGCGTTCACGCTGGCGATCATCGGCATCGTCCGCTACGTTTCGTTCCGGCGGTTGCGCCTGAAATTGCAGGCGCTGGAACACCAGGCCGAGGTCGACCGCGAACGCGCCCGCATCGCACGCGATCTGCACGACGATCTGGGCACGCGCCTGACGAAGATCGTCCTGTTGAGCGGCCTCGCGCAACGCGACCTTGCCCGTCCCGAACGGGCCGGCGCGCACATCGAAAAAATTTCCGCCGCCGTCCGCCGCGTCATCAAATCCCTGGATGAGGCCGTCTGGTCGGTCAATCCGCGCAACGACAATCTGCCGCACCTGGTCAGCTACGTCGGCCAATACGCGGTTGAGTTCCTGCAGACGGCGGAAATCCGGTGCCTGGCGGATTTGCCGGAATCCCTGCCGCATCACGGTGTGCCGGCCCGGACGCGGCATAATCTTTTTCTGGCCGTCAAGGAGGCGCTGAACAACATTGTCCGCCATTCGAATGCAAAGGAAGTCCGCCTGCGCATCACCGCCGATGATGCCTGGCTTAACGTGGCGCTGGAAGACGACGGGCAGGGGAGCGCCGGCCTGGCGCAAAACGGCGGGGCTGACGGATTGCACAATATGCGCCGGCGGATGGACGAGATCGGCGGCGAATTCAAATTTGAAAGCGCCCCCGGCAGCGGCACGCGGATTTCCTTCGTTTGCCCGTGGCGGAACGGCGACTGAACCAGTATGTCGATTAAAGTCTCCATTGTGGAAGACGACCGTGAAACGCGTGAAAGCCTGTGCGAACTGGTGGGCGGCGCGCCGGGGCTGAGTTGCCTCGCGAGTTATTCCACCGGCGAAGCGGCGTTGCGCGACGCCGCGGTGCGGGCGCCGGACGTCGCCCTGGTGGATATCAACCTGCCGGGCATGAATGGCATCGAGTGCGTCGCCAGACTGAAGGCGCAATTGCCGTCGCTGCAGGTGCTGATGCTGACGACGTACGAGGACAGCGATCTGATTTTCAATTCGTTGCGCGCCGGGGCCAAAGGTTATCTGTTGAAAAACATGCCGCCGGCGGAACTGGTCCAGGCTGTCGCGCAGGTCCATGCCGGCGGCGCGCCCATGTCCATGCAAATCGCGCGCAAGGTGGTGGATTATTTTTCGAGGCTCGAACATTCGTCATCCGAGTTGGGGCAACTGACCAGCCGCGAGCACGAAATCCTGGCGTTATTGTCGCGCGGGTCGCTTTACAAGGAAATCGGGAGCGCGTTGAACATCAGCATCAGCACGGTCCGGACGCATGTGCAGCACATCTACGAGAAGCTCCAGGTGCAATCGCGCACCGAAGCGGCCCGGAAATTTTTTGGGCGCGGCTGACGGCGGCGGCCGTTTGGATCACGGGCCCGCGGCCAGCGGGACCAGCTTGAAGGATTTGTCGTCAAGGTTGGTCACTTTCAATCCATGCCAGGCCAGGACGACGTCGAACACATGGAGCATTTCATTTTTGGTCAACGGAAGCTGGTTGTGGAAGCTCAGGGTAATGCCGCCGGCCGGCAAACTGCCCCGGACCCATTTCCGGGAGGTCAACGCCTGGTAAACCGCCAACGCCTGGGGCAGGTCGGTGCCGGCAAAATTGATGCTGCCGGCAGACAGGTTGTCATCGGCGTTGGTCGACAATGATTTGGGGTCGGGCCGGACCGGGAAGGCGGCGGGCGGCGTGAGATTGGTGGTTCCCACCGGAACGATCCATTCAAACTTTTCTCCATCGGCAATCATCTCCGTGCCTTTCCCGCACAGTGCCTGCTCCAGAATGGCGACGGCATCCGGACTGTTGGTTGCCTTGGCCCATACTGTCAGCGGCGACGGTTGCACATTGGGGTGAACCAGCACCATCCGGCCCTTGAGGAGCGCATACAAATCAATCGCATCGCTGAAATCCACCTGGCTCAGCAGAAGGTTTTTGTCGTATGCCGCCGCCGCCATGTTGGTGGAAGTGGGCACATAAAGGGTTTCGTGGCCGTTTTCGGCGGCGCGGACGGTGCCGTTGGTAAAATCAATCTCCCGGATGATGACATGCAATTGTTTATTCTGGAGATACAAGTCATCGAATTCCTGGCCCACCGCCACCCACTGGTGCGTTCCATTGACGAACGCGGCGTCCGGCGGGGAATCTGTGATAACCAGCAGCGCGACCTGGCAATTGGTCAGATTGACCAGGGCCGCGACACTGGTGGAACGGTCTGCCCGGGCCGACACGACACCCATCAGGATGCCGGCGACCACCCGAAACAACGACATGCTCCTTTTCATGTGCATGGTTTTCGCCATGGTAGAGGAACCTAGGCGTTTTTCTAAAATGTTCAACTGGCAATTTTTGTTCGCAGGCCTGGAGGGAGAGCGGGTGATGCGTGCCGGCAGGGGACGCCGCGCCGCGGCGTCCGCACCGCACCGTGCGCCGCCTTCGCTGATTTACCATCACACCGGAGCCCGCGCCTATTTCGGGGCGTAATATTTCCGCGTGTATTCCTTGACCATGCGGTCGGTGGAGAATTGCGGCACCAGCGTCATCATGGAATTGCGGATGTGCCGGATCCATTCCCGCGGAATGCCCTGGACGTCCCGGTTGAAAAACATCGGCACGACCAGTTCGGTCAGCACGCGGTAAAGGTTGGCGCTGTCGGCCCGGTCCTGTTCCTCCACGTTGGCCGGATGGGAATCGTCGCCGATGGCGAACCCGTTGGCGCCGTTGTAGCCTTCGCGCCACCAGCCGTCCAGGATGCTGAAATTGAGGCACCCGTGGCAGCAGGCCTTCATCCCGCTGGTGCCGGAGGCTTCGAGCGGACGCCGCGGGTTGTTCAACCAGACGTCGCAGCCGGATACCATCTGCCGCGCGACATGGATATCGTAGTTCTCCACGAACACCAGGTTGCCGTTCAGTTCGCTGTGTTTGCCGAGGTGGATGATGTGCTGGATGAACCGCTTGCCTTCGTCGTCGCGCGGATGCGCTTTGCCGGCGAAGATGAACTGCACCGGCCGCTGCTTGTCCTTGACCAGTTTGACGATGTTTTCGAACTGCTGGAAGATGAGCGGCGCCCGCTTGTAGGTGGCGAACCGGCGGGCGAAACCGATGGTGAGCGCGTCGGGATTCAGCAGATGGTCGAACCGGATGAAATCGCCCGCCCCTAATCGTTGGTGCTGGAGCAGCAGCCGCCGGCGCACGAATTCGATCATCTCCCGCCGCAGCCGGTAGCGCAGCGCCCAGAGTTCCTCGTCGGATACAAACGACGGATCGGTCATGCGCTCCCAGAATTCGGCATGGTTGATGGCCGAGGCCCAGTCCGTGCCGAATTTTTCCCGGCAGATGACGGCGGGTTCGTCGTTGCCGCCGGTGACGGTGAGTTTTTTGCGCCAGAACTGCCGCACCGATCCTTTCATCCAGCCCAGAAGATGGATGCCGTTGGTGATGTGGCCGATGGGGACCTGGTCCTCCGGGACACCCGGGAAAAGCGATTCCCACATGTGGCGGCTGACCTGGCCGTGCAGCTCGCTCACACCGTTGGCGGCGCGCGACGCTTTGAGCGCGAGCACCGTCATGCAAAACGGTTCCTCCGGATTTTGCGGATTCACCCGGCCCAGGCCGAGGAGGTCCGGGAAGGGAATGGGCAATTGCTGGCGGTACAACTGGAAGGCGTAATCCATCAGGCCCTGGCTGAAGCGATCATGTCCCGCCTCCACCGGCGTGTGGGTGGTGAAAATGCATTGCTGCCGCGTGGCCGCCAGGGCGTCGGCGAAATTCCGCCCGGCGGCCATTTTTTCGCGGACCAATTCCAGCGCCAGAAAAGCCGCATGGCCTTCGTTCATGTGGAAGACTGACGGCTGCAGGCCCAGTTTGCGCAGCAACCGCACGCCGCCGATGCCCAGGAGAATTTCCTGCATCACCCGCATCGTGCTGTCGCCGCCATACACGCGGCTGGTCAGGTCGCGGAAATGCTGGGCATTGTCCGGATGATTGGCGTCCAGCAGGTAGACCGGCACGCGCCCAACGTTCACCCGCCACGCCTTGTACAGGACGCGGTTCATGTCGATCTCCACGTCGAGCACCAGCGGCTGGCCGTCCGTCCCCAGCACCGGTTCCATGGGCGCGGTTTTCGGATCAATCAGATTGTAGTATTCCGTCTGCCAGTTGTTTGAATCGACGGTCTGCTGGAAATAACCTTCGCGGTAGAACAGGCCGATGCCGACGAAACCGATGCCGAGGTCGCTGGCGGACTTGGCGTGGTCGCCGGCCAGAATGCCGAGGCCGCCGGCGGAGATGGGCAGGGACTCGTGAAAGCCGAATTCGGCGGAGAAATAGGCGACCGGATTCTGGAACAGCGACGGGGCGTTCACATGGCCCCAGGTCGTCTGGCAATTGAGATATTCCTCGAAATCGTGGAGGACGGCGCGGGCGCGATGTTCGAAATCGGCGTCCTGCAAACGCACGCGCAGTTCGTATTCGGAGACCTCGTGGAGGACGGCGGCGGCGTTGTGAAACAGGTTTTGCCAGCCGCGCGGCGAGAGTTCCTGGAAGAGGTCCTGGGCTTCCTGGTCCCAGCTCCACCAGAGATTGCGCGATAACTTGTTAAGTCCTGCGACCAGAGCCTGCAGTTCGGCACCCGTCAGAGGTTGTTTCATAACTTCAGATTTCCTTAATCATGGCCGGTTCCTTGGCCTACGTCGGTCCGACACTAATGCTCCGGCCCCGCTTCGGCAAATAAATATTTTCCGGAGTTGGGCGATGCCAAGGCTGTCTGCCTTCAGGCCGCCTTCGGCGGGGTGCAATCCCATACCCAATCTATATACCCTTGAGTAACAGATACATAAATCTTGTTAATAAGTTTTAATAAATGTCACTTGTAATCCCCGAGTGACATGATAAAAACGGGCCGAGGATTTGGAAGGGCTCTTCGATGGCTGACGTGCCGGCTGCGGGGGGCGGGTCTGAAAAATCAGATTGGGTTTCAGGAAAATGAAAGCGCGCGGGCCATTCCGGGTTGTTCGAGATCTTTCTGGGCATATTCCATTTGCCGGCACTGGTGCCGTTCACTACCTCCGCCTCAGGCGCCTTCTCCGGCTTCATTCCCGGCGGGGTCTTGATTTGGAGTGCGGCGGCATGCCGCCGCTTTTCCCCGCCCGCAACAGTTTAAAGCGCGGACCGGTCCGCGCAGTCCGAATTCAACTCCCATTTTCAATTCTATGAAAATTCCATACGCCATTCTGGCCGCTTTGTGTTTCCTGCTGTCATCCACGCAAGCTCAAACCGTGACTTCACCGCCAATTGCCGGCAGCCAGCCGGTGACGGCGGACACGCCGTGGGCGATCACCTTGCGCGGCGCCAACCAGCGGGTGTGGCAAAAGACCACCTACGAGAAACTGCCCTCCGGCAAAATCGTGCCCCATGTACAGCAATACACGGAATTGGCCACCGGCATGCATTACTGGCAGAACGGCCAATGGGTGGAATCGAAGGAACAGATCAATATCCTGCCCAATGGCACGGCCGCCGCGACCCAGGGCCGGCATCAGGCGTATTTTCCCGGGGACATCGGCCAGGGAAACATCGAACTGGTGACGCCCGAGGGAAGGATATTGCAAAGCCAGCCGCTCGGCCTGAGTTACGACGATGGCAGCAACACCGTCTTCATCGCCCTTCTTACCAATTCGGTGGGCGAGGTGGCCGGTTCCAACCAGGTCATTTATCCCAACGCCTTTGACGGCGTGTCCGCGAGCCTGCGTTACACTTACATCTCACCACGTATGTCCGGGACACCGCCGGTCATGTGCTGTATGAAACCAACGCCAACAAGGAGGTATTGCAATTCACCTACAATCCCTCGGATGAACTGTTGACGCTGACCGACGGCAAAAACCAGACGACCACCTGGAATTACGACGAATACGGCCGGGTGACGAACAAGCTGGATGCCGCCGGTATCACCAATTTTGTTTATCAATACGACCCGAACGGCCGGTTGACCAGCCGCTGGACGCCGGCCAAGGGGACGACGGTGTACGGCTATGATCCCATTGGCAACCTGACGAACGTGGATTATTCGGGCGGGACAGCTCCGACACCGTCCATTTCCTTCGCTTACGACGGCCTGAACCGGCTGGTCAGCATGGCCGACGGCATCGGCACGACGGCTTTTGGCTGGACCGATGGCGATCAACTGGCAAGTGAAACCGGTCCCTGGCCGGACGACAGCATCAGTTACACCTACGCCAATCGTTTGCGCAACAGCCTGAGCCTTTTGCAACCCAACGCCTCGCCCTGGATGCAGAATTACAGTTACGACACGGAAATGCGCCTGACGGAGCTGACCTCGCCCGCCGGCGCGTTTTCGTATGCTTTCGGAGGGGCGAGCTCTGCGAGCTCCCTGATCTCCAAACTCACGCTCCCCAACGGAGGGTATATCACGAATGCCTATGATTCCCTGGCGCGATTGTTCTCCACCAAACTTCTGAATTCTGGCTCCTCAATTCTGGATTCTTCTGCGTATGCCTACGATTTGGGCAACGAACGCACGCAACAGGTGTTCACGGCGGGCAATTACATCAATTACACGTATGACAACATCGGCCAGCTTAAATCCGCCATTGGCAAAGAAGCCGGCGGCACAACCAACCGCTTGCAGGAACAGTTTGGTTATGCCTATGATAAGGCGTGGAACCTGAGCCAGCGGACGAATAACCTGTTGATCCAGAATTTCGGCGTGAACGTGCTCAATGAACTGACCAATGGAACGCGGAGCGGGACGTTGACGGTGGGCGGAACGACAACGTCGGTGGCCACCAACGTGACGGTGAACACGTCCAATGCGGTGTTGTATGCGGACGGGACGTTTGCAGCGACGAACTTCACAGTGGCCAACGGGAACAACACATTTACCGCGATTGCCAGGGACAGCTACGGGCGCAGAGATACCAATTCGATAACCGTCAATCTCCCAGCGACCAACTCCTATACCTATGACGCCAACGGCAATCTGACCAATGCCGGGAACCGGTATTTTGGGTATGACGACGAGAACCAGTTGGTGAGCGTATGGGTGGCCAACACCTGGAGCAACAGCTTTGCGTATGACGGGTTTCATTCAATCCGCGCGTCTAGTTTGTCGCGAGATTGAGCGGATTGACTTGCATGATACGCAACCCCTGTTGTCTGCATTGATACAGCTCTTGCACGAATCGAACAATTTGACGCATTGCTCTATCAAAACCGATGATGATTTAGAGGCTGGCAGTGTGTCGCTCGTTTTTTTAGATCGTGTTCCTGATGACGTAATGTTCCAAGTAGTCTTCGACCCACTTGATTCTGAATCCGTTTGCACTTTGTCGTTAAAAGATGCGCTCGGAGACATTTACGAATCATTGAAATTTGGACTAGAAGTTCTGGATAATGAGCCAGAGACGAAAATGAAGGTTTTGTGGCAATGGAAATTGGATTACGAGACGCATTGGGGAAGGCACTTGATCGATGTGATTCGATTTCTTTTCCTCTGTCCCTCAAACATACTGCCAATTTGAACCTCACGTGAAAAAGGGGTCAGTCCCGCATAATAGTGGATTTTGAGAATTGACAAGCCAATGTGCGGATATTTATCACGTGATGAATCGCGGGGATCGGCGCGAGCCCATCTTTAAAGACGATGAGGATCGGAAACGCTTTCTGGGACATTGGGAGAAGCCTGCACCAAGGCCGACTGGCAGATACATGCCTACGCTGCCAACTCTTTACGTCTGCGCTGAGAATGAAAATAATACAATATGCGGGACTGACCCCTTTACTTTAAGGATTTTGACGCTTTTCGGTTCGCAAAATAACCGATCGCGGTTAGATTGCGACGCGAATGGGATTCGTTGGAATGAAGAAGTACTGGCATGTCATCGGGATCGGGATCCAGAGCAACCTGACGTACCGGGTCAATTACCTGGCGCGGACGTTGTTCAGCTTCATCCCGCTGTTCGCCATGCTGTCGCTCTGGCGCACGGTCTATGCGGAGCAGAACGGCGCGCCGGTGTCCGGTTATACCGTCGCCCAGATGATTTTTTATTACCTCATGGTGGCGGTCGTGGACGTGCTCACGGCGGTAAACGAGGACGATTGGCAGATCGCCGCCGACATCCGCGAAGGCAACATCAGCCAGTTCCTGCTCAAACCGATTGATTATCTTTGGTACCGGCTGTGCCTGTTCTTTTCCGGCCGGATCGCATTCATGTCCATGGCCTGTGTTCCGCTGGCGCTGTTCATTTTCTGTTTCCGCGGTTATTTCGTGGCGCCGGCGAGCGGAGCGGCGTTGGCGGCTTTCGCGGTTTCCATTGTCCTGACGGCGCTGCTGCAGTTCTGCATTTCGTACACGATGGCGATGCTGGCGTTCTGGTTCCTGGAAATCTCGACGCTCATTTTCATCCTGTTCGCCTTTGAATATCTCGCCAGCGGCCATCTCTTTCCACTCGACCTGCTGCCGCCGGTGGTGGGTCATATCCTGGTGTTCACGCCGTTTCCGTCGATGTTGTACGTGCCGATCGCCATTTACATGGGCAAAATTTCCGGCGCGGACATCAGCATTGGCCTGCTGCAACAATTCCTGTGGGTGGTGCTGGGCTACGCGCTGGCGCGATTCGCCTGGCGGCGGGGCATCAAAAAGTATTCGGCGTTTGGAGGATGACAATGAAGGCTGAAGGCGAAAGGCTAAAGGCTGAAGTAAAAGACGTCACCCGTCATCCGTCACTCATTTCGCGTTATCTTGGCATTTATGCGACGTTGTGGAGAAATTCGGTGACGCGCGAGATGTCGTTCAAGGGTAATTTCCTGCTGTGGATCGTGGTGGAACTGGTGTGGTTCGGCCTGCAGCTTTGTTTTGTGGGCGTGCTGTTCAGCCAGACGAACACGATCGGGACCTGGACGGTGTGGCAGGTGGTGTTGCTGACCGGGACGAGCAATTTCATCCAGCAGATTTACCAGGCGTTTTTCCTGGTGAACTGCACGAACCTGTCGGAGCTGGTCCGGACCGGCAAGATGGATTTCCTGCTGCTGCTGCCGGTGAACACGCGGTTTATCGTGTCGCTGCGGCAGGTGGATATTCCGTCGTTTGCCAACGCGGCGCTGGCGGCGTGCGTGATGGGTTACGCGGCGGCCAAACTGCAGCTGCATCCGACGGCGGTCCAGGTGCTGGGTTTTGCGGCGTTGTGCGGGCTGGGCCTGCTGGTGCATTACTCGCTCATGTTCATGCTGGCGTCGGTGAGCTTCTGGACGGTGCGGGCGCAGGGCATCGTGTGGGGATACTACAACCTGTTCAACATCGCGCGGCTGCCGGATGAGGCGTTCCGGGGAACGTTCAAGGCGGTGTTCACGTTCGCGCTGCCGGTGTTGCTGGTGTCGAACGTACCGGTGCGGGTGTTGATCAATACGCTATCGTCGCCCTGGCCGTGGCTGGTATTGCTGGGGCTGGGGATCGCCTGGGCGATCATTTCCGAATGGTTCTGGCGTTTTTCGGTGCGCCGGTACACGAGCGCGAGTAATTGAGTGGTTGAGGGTTTAAAGTTGAAGAATGGCGGGGAGCCGTGCTGCTGTACAGTACCAACACATCGGTAACAGGAGTAACAGGACATGGGTAACAGGTGGGGCCGGCGGCGCAGCGGCGTCCCTACCCAACGGAACCACCGGGGACGGCTGCGGGCTTGACCTGGCCGGGCAAATCATGAACGCTGACCGGCGTTTCACAAATCATCCCGAATGAAAAAGTGCCCGTGTCCGCCCTGGCTGTCAGGCTGCCGCTTTTCGCCCCGGCAACGGGCGCGCGCGAAGCCGCCATTCCGGCTGCCGCACCGTGAAACCTTTGCCCGGGCCCGGCCGTCATTCACTTCCATCAATCCATGAAAAAAACGACTGACCGATTCCGAACCGGATTATCCCGAACCTGCATTGGCGCGCTTGCGCTGTTCCTGTTGAACCTGGCCGGCCCGGCGCGGGCGGCGGACGCTGACGCGCCGGCGGCGGGCATTACCGACGCTGAAATCCGCGACGTGGTGGCCCGCGTGGCGAAACATCAGATCATCACGATGGCGGACGGCGACTATCCGGTGGCCACCAATCTCGACGCGGCCGAGGCGGCCAAAGCGCCGGCCGGGATTTCCTGGAGTTATCCGCACGGAGTGGCGCTTTACGGCATGGAACGCTCCACCGACCTGACCGGCGACAAGGACGTCGACCAGTTTGTCGTTCAGCACAATTTGATCTGCGCCCGCAACTATGCGTGGCTGGCCGGGCTGGAAAAACAGTTCGGCGCGGACGGCAAGGCATTTGCCCGTACTTCGAAAATCCGGCCGCTGATCGGCCTGGGCAACCTGGACAGTTGCGGCGCGATGGGCAACGAATTCCTCGAGAGCATGCTCCGGCACCCCGGCCAGGTGACGCCGGAAGAAAAGGCCGTGGTCGAACGCATCGCGGACTGGGTGGCCAACAAGCAGGAACGTTTGCCGGATGGCACGCTCTGGCGTCCCAAGAGCAACGGCGATGACAAAACCATGAAGCCCGGGACCGTCTGGCCGGATGACCTGTACATGGGCGGCGTCTTCCTTGTCCGCTGGGGCATTTACAATCATGCCCAGAAATTCATCGATGATGCCGCCAGCAACATCATCCACCAGGCCGCGTTGCAGGCGGACGGCGACGGCCTCTGGTTCCACGGCTATTTCATCAACGAGAAGCAGCACGGGCCGTTCAAATGGGGTCGGGGCAACGGCTGGGTGACAGTGACGCTGGTGGAGACGCTTTCGGCGATGCCGGAGAACGATCCGCTCCGCCCGCAACTGCTCGACATTTTGCGGAAACAAATTGACGGGTTGAAGAAAGTCCAGGCGTCCGACGGCATGTGGCGGCAGGTGCTCGACAAACCGGAGCTGTGGGAGGAAACCAGTTGCACGGCGATGTTTGCCTACGGCATCGCCCGCGCGGTCAATCGCGGCTGGATCGACGCCACCAACATGGCGGTTGCGCGCAAGGCATTTGCCGGCATTGCCAAAAATGTCACCCCGGAAGGTTTCGTTGACGGCACCTGCGCCGGGACGAACATCGGCGGGACATTGGACTTTTACGAAAAACGCCCGCGCCCGGACAATGATCCGCACGGTATCGGCCCGGTTCTGCTGGCCGGCACCGAGATTCTCCTGGCGGGCAAAAAATGAACCGTCTCGTCTGGCACTATGAGAATCTTTTCCATCTGTCTGGCAACGTGGTGGTGCGCGGCGAATTTGTTCGCGCAGCCCGGCGCGCCCGCGCCAACCAATGCCGCTCCCCGCAGCGGTTACGGACCGGGTTCGGCGTTGATTCCGGCGACACGGGCGACACCGACCAACTGGCTGGCGCGCCATGAAGGTTTTGTGGCGCAGGCGAAAAAGGGCGGGGTGGACATCCTTTTCCTGGGCGATTCGATCACCGACAACTGGCGCAGTCACGGGTTGAATGTCTGGAACAAGGTTTACGCGCCGCGGCATGCGGCCAATTTCGGCATTGGCGGCGACCGCACCCAGCACGTCCTCTGGCGCATTGAACATGGCGAACTCGACGGCATCAAACCAAAGGTCACCGTCCTGATGATCGGCACCAATAACAGCAATTCCGATCCGGCGGAGGACATTGCGAAGGCCATCAAAATGATTCTCGAGGAGATTCACGCGAAACTGCCGGACACCAAAATCCTGTTGCTCGCTGTTTTTCCCCGCAATAAACCGGTGGATAAACCATCGCAAATGGACACGATCCGCCAGGTCAACAACATCATCTCCGGCTATGACAACGGGACGACCATCAGATACCTGGACATCGGCCCGAAATTTCTGGGCCCGGACGGCAAGGTTCCGGCGGACATCATGCCGGATTTTTTGCACCCCAGCGAAAATGGCTACCAGATCTGGGCCGACGCCATGGAGCCGCTGTTGAATCAAATGCTGAAGTGAAAGACTGATTCTGAGTTTTGCGGACGCCGCAGCGCGGCGTCCGTGCCTCATCGGGATACTGCCTGTTTGTTTCCAACCGCTGCGGCCACGGCCTGGGTCAATTCCTCACCGCGCAAATCCTTGCCGATGATTTTGCCATTGCCGTCCAGGAGAAAGGTAGCGGGAATGCTCTCGATTCCGTATTTGACTGCGAGTTTGTTGGTCCAACCCTGGCCATCGAAATACTGCGGCCAGGTCATTTTTTGGTCCTGGATGAAAGCCAGGAGCTTCTCCCGGTCCTGGTCCAGGCTGATGCCGATGATTTCAAAACCCTGGTCATGGTATTTCTGGTACGTGGCGACGACATTGGGAATTTCGGCGCGGCAGGGCGGGCACCAGGTGGCCCAGAAATCCAGCAGGACCACTTTGCCCTGGTCGCTGGCGATGGACAGCGGCTTGCCGTTGACGTCGGTCTCGTTGAAATCGGGAAACGCCGAACCGACGACCAGCCCGGCTTGGATCTTTTGCGCCGCTTTTTGCTGGTCGTCCATTTGCTGGATTTTGGCGACCAGTGCGGTGCCGGCAAAATCCGTCTTGAGCTGTTGCATCAACTGGTCGGCCATGGCCTGATCATGGAATACCTGGGCGTACAGCCTGGCCTTCATAAAAAGAATGCGGGCGACGTCCTCGGTCTTTTCACCCTTGTGTTCCGCGAGCAGGGCGTCAAATTGTTTCAGGTCGCCGGCCAGTTCGTCCGGTGTTTTTTTTCCGGCCTTGAGGTCCGTGTCGATTTTTTCCACCAGGTCTTTGAGTTCCAGGGCGGCATCGCCGGCCACGGCCGCGGGCCGGAAGGGATTCGACAGGCACAGGGCGGCTCCGACCAGGGCGATGATAATTCTCCTTTTCATAATTTTGGCTGCAAACGTCCGTTCCACTCCACGCACCGCGGAGCATCGCCTCGATGCGGTGACAAGTCAAATCCGGGAAGGAATCTCGGCAGCGTCCGAATTTGATATCGGCTTTGGTAAAATTGAACGATAGGGCGGCGCTGCTGCGCCGCCTGGCCGGCGGCAGCTCGGCCCTACCAGCCAAATTGACAGCGCCGACACGACACCCTCCGAATCAGGGCAGTGTCCGGGATTATTCGTTGTGCGGGATCGGGAGGGTGCTGCCGCCGATGAATTCCCGGATGACGGCGTCGCCGGGAACCAGGCCGGTGTCCGCGAGCTGGGTTTGGCTGAAACCCTGCACCGATTCGAGCAGCGCCTTGACCCGGTCATAGCGGATGCGGGCATCGAGAAAACCGGCATAGGGCGCGAACTCCTCCGGCGACGGCAACAGGCCGTCGGGTCCGATAAAAAAAGGTTTGAGCGCCGGCAGATCGAAAGGGAATCCGCCGTTGACGATGTGGTCGGCCAGTTCCATGAGCGGAATGATGCTGAACAGTTCGCCGTACCGCACGTAATGCCAATGCAACAGGGTCCGGAGCGCGCCATGATTGCGATGGCGCGTGTCCCGCAACATGCGCCGGATGAGCCGCACGTCGGTGAACCGGGTAAGCCGCCGGGTGCGCCCGTCGCCCTCGTACATCGCATTCAGCGTTTCGATGTAGAGACGGAACTGCGCGGCGGGGTCAATGCCCTCGGTAATGGGCGGATAGAAACCGTGCAGACAATCCAGCAACAGAATCTGGCCGGGCTCAAGCCGTACCGTTCGGCTGCCGACCCGGCGGCCTTCCTTGAAACTGTAAACCGGCTTTTCAACCGCTTTTCCCTCCAGCAGGGCGCGGAGATGCTGGTTCAACAGTTGAATGTCCAGGGCTTCCGGCGTTTCATAATTCCGGTCGTTGATCCAATCGGTGGGATGTTCGACCAGCGACCAGAAATAGTCGTCGAGGTTGAGCATCAGGAACCGCAGGCCGTGTTTTTCGAGTCGCTGCGTCAGTTTGACGGTGGTGGTCGTCTTGCCGGATGAACTGGGTCCGCTGATCCACAACATCCGCAATTGGTCGCCGGCATTCAGCCGGGACAAAACCGCCTGCGCCGCCTGGTCGACCGATTTTTCGTAAACCTCCGAGGCGGCGGCGATGACCTCCCGGATGCGGCCGCTGCGGACCGCGTCGTTCAGGCCGGCGACGGTGTCGACGCTGTGCCGGCGGTTCCAGTCCAGAATCTGTTGTATCCGGGTATGGGGAAAACCGTTGCCGGCAAAGTATCCCGGGGAAATGGCTCCTTCGCGCAGCCAGTGCCGTCCCCACCGATAGCATTCGTAGGCATCGGCGGTGTTTTGAAAACCGTAACTGCGCAAGGCATGCAGCACTTCGTCCTGGATGGTCTCGATGGTGGGCGGGAAATTTGAAATCAGGTGATGCGGATCGGAATTCAGGCAGATGATCGCCGCGTCGGCCAGGAAACCCGCGATGTTCTCGTCCGAACCCTGCGCGCTGAAAATTGCTTCATTGATCCCGGGCAGGAAATCCTGTTGAAAGCCGCCGATGGATTCGGCGGCGCGGACGATGGCCTTGCGAATGCGGTCGGTATCGAATTTGACCAGCGCCCGGTTGCGTTTCTGGACTTTGACGATGCGGTTTTGGACTGGCATCCGGGCGGAATAATAGACCGGGCCGGTTCAATTAGAAAGCCGGTTGACAGTGGGCACATTGGGGGAGGGTAGGAACGCCGCGCTGCGGCGTCCGGACAGCGCAGCGCGCCATCCCTGCGATTCTTGAAAATGGGTCGCTTACCAGCCGGGCGGCATCTGGTTGGACGATTTGGACGGCGGCGCGGCCGGTTTTGCCGGAGTGGTGCTGGCGGCCGGTTTCGGAGGGGATGCCGGGACGGCAACCGATTTGACCGGATTGAGTTTCGGGAATTCCTTGTAGTCGCGCGGTACTCCGAAGACGGAGGCATCCAGCTTTTCTTCGCGCGCGGAAATCAAGGCGAGGGTAAGGGTCTGGCCGCCGCCGGAAACTTCCGATCGCACGACCATGCCCGGCAACTGGCTGACCTGGGGGGACGTGTCATTTTCGGAATCGGCGGTTTTGTCCAGGGTGGCCAGGTCCACTTTGATCCGGGCGAAGTCCGGATAATTTTTGGCGACCCAGGCCGTACCGCTGATGCCCCGGGTGTTGGACCAGGCGTAGAGTTCGGTGTCATAGTCGCCGACCTTTTGATTTTTACCGGTATCATGCAACACGGGCGCTTTTGACATGGCGGCCTTTGGTTTGACCTGGTTCTTCAGGAACATCTTCTGGTTGTGCATCAGGGTGATGACTTCGCCGGTGTTCAAATCCATGATGGTGCTCAGGGCCCGCGGTTCGCCGGCGAACAGATCCAGGCGGACCTTGGTGCCTTTGACCTTCATTGTGCTCACGCCGGTATAGTGCGGGGCGGCAATCTGTTCCTGCAGGACCAGGTCGGCGTGCGCGCCGACGGCGATGCACAGGAAACTCCCCAGAATGAAAATCCGTTTCATGATGATTAATGATCTTTTCGGTTTTCCATTAAGAAAAGCAAAAAATGCGCCAGGGCCGGGCGGTAAAATACATGGCCGGTTCTGGAACAAATCCACGATTGGGTCCTCCCAATGAAGAAGTGGCGAGGCGGCAGAACGTCATCGCGTTTCGAAATTGAACAATCAAAAAGAAAGGGATCAGATGTTTGCGATTATTCGTGAGTCAAAGTGCGTTGCGGCGCGGTTATCCGCCTTCAGCGCGGTTGTTTTCACCCTGTTGGGGGGGTACGGCTCGACGGCTCTTGCGGCGCAAGGGTATGCCATCAGCAACCTGGTGGCCGATCTTCCGGGCGTGGCGGCGCACACCGACACCAATCTGGTCAATGCCTGGGGAATGGCGCTGCTGCCGAAAGACATGCTGCTCGTCAATGCCAACGAGAACAACTTAACTGGATTATACGGGATGGACGGAACGCCGTCCGGTGCTTACCTGGCGGTGGATTCAGCGCCCAGCGGTCTGGTCTGGAATCGTACCGGCGGGTTCAAGGTCGCCGAGGGCCGCCTGACGCGTCCCAGTACCCTGATTTTTGTCACCGAGAACGGCACCATTCTCGGTTGGAATGAGGATTTTACCAACGACACAGCCATCGTGGAGGCTGACAATTCAATTTTTGACGCGGTCTACAAAGGTGTGGCGGTCAGCGGCAACCGGCTGTTCGCGGCCGATTTCAAGGGCGGCATCATTGATGTCTATGACGGCAAATGGAACTGGCTGGGCGCCTTTACCGATTCACGCGTGGACGCCGGGTTTGGACCGTTCAATGTGGCGGTCATCAACGGCCTGTTATACGTCACCTTCGCTAAAAAACTGCCGCCGGATTTCGAAGACGACGAAGCCGGGCCGGGCAACGGGTTTGTGGATGTATTCGATCTCAACGGCCGGTTTGTTCGCCGGTTGGTGTCGCACGGTGTCCTCAATTCTCCCTGGGGTATTGCCAAAGCGCCGGCGAACTTTGGAAAATTCAGCGGCGCGCTCCTGATCGGCAATTTCGGCGACGGCACTGTCAACGCGTTTGACATCAAAACCGGCGCGCTTTTGGGGACTCTGTCGGATTCAGCGAATGCTCCGTTGGTGATTGACGGGCTGTGGGCTTTGGAATTCGGCACGGCCAAAGTGAAAGGAAAAAATGAACCGGCGTTGTTCTTCAGCGCCGGGCCCAATGGCGAGAGTGACGGTGTCGTCGGCCGGATTACGGCCAACTGAAATTCGCGCGCGACATTCGGGGAAGTGTGGCCAGGGGCGCTTTAAACCAAAGCCCGCTTAATCAGCGATGATTCTTTGGCGGTTTCCGCGCCCGGAGAGCATTTGCCTCTTCTGCTCATATAACCTTTATGAGAGCCAGCCGTACCGGAAATTTAGAATATTCCCCCGGGCAACGAACATTGGCGAATTGCCGGTTTCAATTTAGGGAAATAACCTATCGGCAAATCAGGACCCGTCGGCCTGCCGGATTGCCAAAGGCGACGGAAACGGCAATGATTGCCGGCGATGAAACACAATTCTTATTTTGACGGCAAAGTTCAGAGCCTGGGCTTGAGCACTCCGGAGGGGTATGCGACAACGGGTGTCATTGAGCCCGGGAAATATACCTTCAAAACGGATTCGGAAGAGCGCATGTGCGTCGTGGCCGGAACTCTGAAGGCGAAGCTTCCCGGCGGAGGATGGCAGAATTTTACCCAGGGAAAATCTTTTGTGGTCCCGGCCGGCGCGTCCTTCGACGTCGAAGCCTCAGCCGACGCGGCCTACATCTGCTATTACAAAAAATAGTCGACGCGGCGGCCGGCGGGGATGGGGGGCCGGGATCGGAGCTCAGGCCAGCGGGCTGAAATCGATGACCCGGGACAATTTCTCGTCGGTAAAAACACTTTTCCAGGTGCCGTCTTTCCCGAGGTAGCCCAGGCAACTGTATCCCTCGCAATGGACCACCACATGCTCGCCGGGCCGTGGCAATGCCCGTTCTTTCTTGTGTTGTTCGTCTTTGTCGAGGCTGGCCATAGTTCCAATCACGAACGGTCGACAACCGGTCAAAAAATGAAACGCACCCGGCCAGAATACGGAGTAGATCCGGCGATCTTTCAGAAATAGCTGATCAAAAATGCGACTGGCGAGGTCTGTCAGGTCGCGGCGCGCCCGTCGGCGGCCAGGGATAATACCAGGAAAATGGTCGGGTTGCAGACGAATTGGAAACGGGTTTGCTCACGGGGGCTGAGGCGAACCCGGTGGGGTTTGACGGTTTTCAGCCCGGAAAACAATCCTGCCACAACTTGAAAATGCCGAGCACCTGAGTCCATTGCTCGACGTAGGCCTGGTCGCAGCCCGTGGCGGCCAGGTTCCTCACGTCGCGCAGGTGCCGTTCGGAATGTGATTTTCTGGCCCAGTAGAGTTTCGAGATGATGAGATCTTCCTTGCTGACGATCCAGGTCTTTAAATTTTCAAATTTGACGCGCTGCCGGCGGCTGAATTCGGTGAGGCGATATTTGGTTTGCTGGCAGATAATGCCATTGGCCCGGATGCGGCTCTTCCGGTGGCTGAAGCTGAAGATCGATTGCCGGGCGATGGCATTGTCCACCGCCTCGCGCGAAATGTCGTAGTCGGGATTAAACAGCCGGACCATCACTTCGGCATCCTGGGGGCGCAGGGCGATGACGAAATCGAGATTGTGCGGCACGCAGGGCAGGTCGTAACAGTTCAAGGCCATCGAACCGGTGAGCATGTAGCCGATGTCCGCGGCGTGAAACCGCTCGCAAGCATCGCGGGCGATATCGATCTGGTTCTGCATCCGAAGCGGGGAAGTGACATTTCGGGTTTCCACTTCAATCGCAATAACCGGCCCGCCCCGCAGCACCGTAAACGGTTTGCCGCCGGAATTCAGATCCGCCAACCCGCTGCTCTGGCCTGTTTTCCCTCTGTTCATAGTGTCCTCTGAGCGGCTAAATCAGCACAACCCGGGCCAAACTGGCAATCGATTGGCGCGGCGGAAAACCAGCTGATTTTCGATGGTTGAAGCCGCCAGGAACCGGCCTGGTCAGTCGTCGTTGCCCATCAGCCGGGCGAAATAAAAACAACCGGCGGCGATGGCGATGGAGACGCCGGCAATGACCGCCGCCTGGGTGCCGGGTTGTTTCAGTTCCTGCTCCCAGTCTTCGACCATCGACCCCATCCTGCCGTAAAGCAATCCCATCTGCCGCCGCTCCGGGCGACTGAATCCCAATTGAGACAGGTCATCGGATTGTTTTTGCGAACCGGTCCAATATAGAATTCCCGCGCCGGCCAGGCCGATGAGCAGCACGGCCAGGCCGATGGTTTTCAGCCGCGCATTCCATCGTGGCGACGCGGGCTGATTTGGGGTTGGATTGCTCACCGGGGCAATGTAGCAGGTCAGGCGGCAAGGGAAATCTAAAGCTGAAAGAGCCCCGGCAGGGATTTTCGGTTGAATCCAGTGAAATTGATATCGCAATTTTCGGGGTAAAAATACCAAAAAAACACTCCATTCCTTCGATATTTCTCCGATAAATTGACCAGAGAATATGATATCCGCTGACCCAATCAGGAAAATCCTCATCGTGGATGACAATCCGGTCATCCTCAAAGCGTTGTCCCTTGCCCTGAATGCCCGGGGGTATGAAGTGTATACCGCGATGGACGGTTCCGAGGCCCTGGGCATTGCCCGGATGGAGAAGCTGGACCTGATCCTGCTCGATATCTTTTTCCCGCCGGATGTCGCCCAGGGCGGCATGACCTGGGATGCATTCCTTATCATCGAATGGATGCAACGGGTCGACGTGGCCAAAGATGTGCCCATCATCGTCATTTCCGGCGCGGAACCGCGCAAATTCAAGGACCGCTGCCTTGCGGCCGGTGTCGTCGCGTTTTTTCAGAAGCCCATCAATATGCCCGATCTCCTGGGCGCCATTGAGGAAGCCATCAGCCCGAAGGCGGAACCGGCCCTGGCGTAAACGGAACCGGGTGGCGAAGCGCGGAGGCATCACGTCGGCTGCGCGCCTTCGATCCTGTTCAGGTCAACAAACTCAGGACAGCGGCGGCCGCCCGTTTGGCGGCGCCCGGTTCGCCGAGCGATGAAATAATTTTTTCCAACCGCGACTTGATGGCCCGCCGGCGCGTTTCGTCTTGCAACAATTCGAGTGCGGCTCCGGCGAGATTTTCCGGCGTGGCGGCGCCCTGGACGAATTCCGGAAAAACTTCCTCATCCGCCAGCAGGTTGGGCATGGTCAGGGATTTTACCGTAACGATGCGCCGGGCGATCTGGTAAGTGAGCCACGTCGTCTTGTAGAGCGTCACGGTGGGCACTCCGAAGCCGGCGCATTCCAGGGTGATGGTGCCGGTTTTGGAGATGGCCAGGTCCGCGCGGGACAGGGCGGCCGGCAGGTCGTCAACCCGGGTTTCCACACCGGACCCGGCGGACAATTCATCGGCGAGCTGTTTCAGGGTATCGTTCGGCAACACCATTTTAGCCCGCACACCGGGCAGGCGGTTGCGAATCAATTTCAGGGCGCCGAGCATGACCGGCAGATGCCGCTGCAACTCGTACCGGCGGCTGCCCGGCAACAGCACAATGTCGGAGGGGCGAATTCCACGAGCCCCTGCATCAGACATGGAATCTCCCGGAAGCCGTCCCTCCGCCGCAAGCCGATCGACGAGCGGATGGCCGACGAATTCCACCCGCAAGGCGGGCGCCCGTTTGGCGTACCACTCTTTTTCGAACGGGAAAATGCTCAGAAGCAGGTCGTAATCCGTCGCCAGCCGGTTCGCCCGGCCGGGGCGCGACGCCCAGACCTGCGGCGAAACGAACTGGATGAGTTTCGGATTCCAGGCGCCCGGATGTTTCCGGACAGACTGTTTGACGGCGTGGCCGAGGCGGAGATTGAAAAAGCCGTAATCCACCCCGATCAGGGCGTCCGGTTTCTGTTCCCTGGCCAGCGCGAGCAACTGGTGCAACAGCCGGCGGCCGGTGAAAAGATTCTTCAGAGTGGGCACCCCGATGGCGGCATGCCGGGTCAGATCAAAGGCCAGCTCGACTCCGGCAGCGGCCATGCGCGGCCCGCCCGCGCCGATGAAGCGGGGCGAGAATGGAGGATGGGCGATGGAAGATTGCGTCCGCAGCGCCGAAACCAGCTCCGCCGCGAGCAGGTCCCCGCTCGCTTCGCCGGCCACGACCATGAATGTTTTCGGGGTCACAGCATTCTCACAGATGGTTTCTCCGCGCCTCGGCGTCTCTGCGGTCAGGCTTTGAGGCTTTGGATCTGCCGGGTGATTTCAAACGCCAGGTCCAGGGCGCGTTTGGCGGATTCGCCGCTGACCCGCGGCGTCTGTTTTTCGCGGATGCATTCGACGAAATGCTGCAGTTCCAGCTTCAGCGGCTCCTCCTTCGCAATGGGCACCGGCTCGCGCACGATTTTTTTGCCGGCAAACTGGCTGACGATGGCCGAGTCCTTGCCGATGCCCAGTTTGGCGACCAGGACTTTTTTAAGTTTCGAACTCTCGGGCATGTCTTCCCGGGCCAGCCGGTAGATAAATCCCTCCTGCGCCCGGTAATCGAGCGAGATGTAACACGGATTCGCCGGGCCGCTGAACACGCGGATCTTCCGCATTCGTTCCGGGCTGACCCGGCTGACGGTGAGGTTGGCGACGCAACTGTTGGCAAAGCGCAGGCGCGCATTGGCGATGTCTTCACTGGCGCTCAACACCGGAATGCCCACGGCGTCCACGCTCACGACCGGCGATTTGACAAAGGCCAGCACCACGTCCAGGTCGTGGATCATCAGGTCCAGCACGGCGCCGATGTCGGTGGAACGGGCCGGGAAAGGCGACAGGCGGTGGCATTCGATGAACCTCGGCTGGGTGGCGACGGATTCGAGGTAATTGAAAACCGGGTTGAAACGTTCGACGTGGCCGACCTGCAGGACGCAATTCTTTTGCCGGGCCAGTTCCACCAGTTCGGCCGCCTGTGCGGCGTCGTCCGTCATCGGCTTTTCCACGAGCAAATGTTTGCCGCGCGAGAGAAGGTCCCGGGCCAGTTCAAAATGCGTATGGGTGGGCGTGACGATGTTGAGCGCGTCGGCGGCTTCGGCAAGTTCGTTGATCGAAGTAAAGGCGCGCGCATTGTGTTTGGCGGCGATTTTCCGGGCGGCATCGGGATTGGCGTCGAAAAGGCCGGCGAACCGGACGACGCCGGCGGCGGCGAGTTCGGAGTAAATGCGGACGTGATGCTGGCCCAGCGAACCGGTGCCGAGGACGGCGACTTTGACCGGAGGTGCGGAGCCGGGTGCGTTTGGGATGGTTGCCACGGGCGAAGTCTGCCAGTTCAACGCATTCGCGCCAAGCCCGCAAAACCTGCCGGCGGTCGGCAACTTTGGACTTTGAACTTTGGACTGCAGGCTAATAGACTTCCGCCGTGGTCGCTTGCATCCTCATCGTGGTGGCGGCGTATTTCCTGGGTTCAATTCCCACCGGCTACCTGGTGGCGCGGGCAAAGGGCGTGGATATTCGCACCGTCGGCAGTGGTAACATCGGCGCCACCAACGCCATGCGGGTGCTGGGCAAACCGGCCGGCATCGCCGTGCTGTTGCTTGATGCACTCAAAGGCTTCGCCGCCGTGGCCTGGCTCTGTCCCGGTTTGCTGAAATTATTTTCCGAACCGGCCGTGGGGATTGAAATGATCCGTATCCTGGCGGGCATCGCCGCGGTGTTGGGTCACAACTTTACCTGCTGGCTCAAATTCAAGGGCGGCAAAGGCATCGCCACCACCGGAGGCGTTTACCTGGCCCTGGCGCCGCTGGCCGTGGCCGTGGCGCTGGCCGCGTTCCTCCTGGCCGTGCTGCTGACCCGCTACGTTTCCGTGGGTTCCATCGCCGCGGCGATCGCCCTGGCGGCGACGGTCTGGTGCCTGCCGGAGCACCCGCTTTTGCTCGGCGGCGTGACCACGGCGTTGTGCCTGATGGCGATCTATAAACATAAATCAAACATCAAACGCCTGGTGGCCGGAACCGAAAGCCGGATCGGCCAAAAACCGGAAATTCAGGAGGCAACGAAATGAAAATTGGCGTCCTGGGCGCCGGCGCATGGGGAACGGCGCTGGCCAAAGTGCTTCAGGAAAACGGCAACGCCGTGACCCTTTGGGATATCGACGCCGAAACACTGGCGGCCTTGCGCCGCGGCGGCAACGAACGCTATCTGCCCGGCGTGAAACTGCCGACCCGCTGGACGGTGGAACCGGAATTTGAAAAAGCCGTGGGCGGCGCCGAGTGCCTCGTGCTGGCCATTCCTTCGCAGTTTTTCCGGTCGGTCGCGTCAAAATTAAAAGGGCATCCGGCGATTTTTGTCAGCGTCACCAAAGGTATCGAGTTTGAAACCGGTGAAACGATGAGCCGGATTTTGCGCGAACACACTCCGGCAGACCGGGTGGCCGCCCTGTCGGGACCGAGTTTCGCCCGGGAAGTCGCCCTGTGCATTCCCACCACCGTTGTGTGCGCCTGTGAAAATGACGGGACGGCCCGCACGGTACAGGGACTGTTTCATCGCCCGGAATTCCGGATTTACCGCAGCCTGGACATCCTCGGGGTGGAATACGGCGGCGCCTTGAAGAATGTCATTGCGATTGCCGCTGGGGTCAGCGACGGCCTGGGTTACGGCGACAACACCAAGGCGGGGTTGGTGACGCGGGCGCTGGCCGAGATGCGGCGATTGGGCGTGGCGTGTGGTGCCCAGCCGGAGACGTTTGCCGGCCTGAGCGGCCTGGGCGACCTCATGCTGACGTGTTTTTCGAGACAAAGCCGCAATCGCGACCTGGGCGAACGCCTGGGCCGCGGGGAATCAATGGCGGCGATCCAGAGTTCCCATCCCAAACTGGCGGAAGGCTATCCCACGGCGCGTTCCGCTCACCGCCTGGCGCGCGACAAGGACGTGCCGACGCCCATTATCGACGAGGTGTACCGGTTGTTGTACGAGGGCAAGGAGGTAAAACAGGCGGTGCGCGACCTGATTTCACGCACGTTCAAGGTGGAGGATTGATTCCGGCTCCCGTCCTCCTCTTCGTTTTCGTTTTCGTCCTCGAATTTGCCAAGACGGATTCGATTGCGAGGACGAGGAGGAGGACGAGGACGATTTATGGTTCCATGGACTGCCGGATCAATTTGAGCAGGTCGGCGAGGGATTCGACCGCTTTGAACTGCGGGAACTGTTGCTTCACGTTTTCCGGCGCGTGGATGAGGAAGCCGACATTGGCTTCGAGCAGCATCGCCGTGTCGTTGTAGGAATCGCCGGCGGAAATGACGTTGTAATTCATCCGCCGGAACGCCGCCACGGCTTCCTTCTTCTGGTCGCGGATGCGCAACTGATAATTGACAATCCGGTCATTTTCCACCACCAGCCGGTGGCAGAGCAGGGTGGGCTGCGCCAGCTGGCGGAGCAGGGGACTGGCGAATTGCTCGAAGGTGTCCGACAGGATGACGACCTGGACGATCGACCGCAGTTCGTCGAGAAAATCCCGCGCCCCCGGCAACGGGCTCAGCGAACCGATGACGTTCTGGATATCGGACAATTTCAAACCGTGCTGGTCAAGGATGGCGAGGCGGCCGCGCATGAGTTTGTCATAGTCCGGCTCGTCCCGGGTGGTGCGGCGCAAAGCCGGGATGCCCGTTTTTTCGGCCACGGCGATCCAGATTTCCGGCGTCAACACGCCTTCCATGTCCAGGGTGACGATTGATTGTTTCACGGCGGCGGAGTTTTGCAAAAGGCCGGTGGCGTGTCCAGCTTCGGCGGGTTCAACGCAACTCCGGGTGAGCGGCAAGGATTCCTTCCAATGCGGTTTTCGCCTCATGAAATTGCGGGTCCAGCCGCAAGGTTTCGCGGTATTGCCGGACGGCGTCTTCGAGTTGATTCTGCTGTTGCAACGTCTGGGCCAACTCGTAGTGCGCCGCGGCCAGGCCAGGAGCAAGGCGAATCGCTTCGATGAGTTGATCGGCGGCTTCATTCAATTTGCCGGCTTTGAGCAATGCCGCGCCGAGATAATAACGCGCTCCCGGATCCTCCGGCACCAGTTGTGCGGCCATCCGCAGATGCTCGCACGCCTGGTCCCATTGCCTGCGATTCAGCCGGGCAATGCCCAGATTGAATTGCGCCTGGGCATAATGCGGTTCGAGCCGAACCGCTTCTTCGTACAGCGGCAATGATTCATCCCGTTTACCCGCATCGTCCAGCGCGCGGCCCAGGACGTTGTCGGCGATATAATTGTCCCGGGTCACCAACCCGGCGTGCCGTAGGAGAACGATGCTGTTCTGCCAGTACGACAGTTGAATCGCCGTGCCCGCCAGGCAGCCGGCCAATGCCAGGGTTCCGGCCGCCACAACCGCCGCCTGCCGGGCGGGATGGAGCGCGGCCCAGCCGCTTAAACCCCATACCACCAAAAGAAACAAACCAATGCCCGGAAGATAGGTGAAACGATCCGCCATGGATTGCGGGCCGACCTGGACGATGCCGATGACCGGTACCAGGGTTCCCAGAAACCAGAGCCAGCCGAAAAGCAAAGCCGGGTTCCGCCCGGCACGCCAGAGAAAGCACCCGGTCCATAACAGCAGAAGCAACGCGGCCGCCGCCACCAGCGCGACCGGCCAGTGATGCGGATAAGGATAAACCACGGCAAGGTCGACCGGCCAGAAGGTCTTGGAGATGTATCGCAAATACGACACCAGCGCGTTGGCCAGGCGTAACCGGAGCGGAAGTCCTTCAGACCACACCGCACCGCCGCTTCTTTGAGCGAAATACGTCACCACGCAACCCGCCGCTGCCAGGACAAAAAACGGCAGCTTTTCGAGAATCAGCCAGGCCGTTGGTCTGAGTTGACCGGGATCCTTCGACTCGGAACCCTGAACCCTGAACGCTGAACTCCGGTTCAATGGCCAGAAGTCCAGCAGCAACATGACAAACGGCAACGTCACCACCATGGGTTTGGACATCAGGCCGCAGGCAAAGAAAAACAGGGCCAGCGCGTAGGCGAGTGACGGGGAAGTGCCGGTTCGCGTCATCCGCCACTCGTCACTCGTCACTCTTTGGGCATACCGCGTGTACGCGATGAGGGCGAGCATCCAGAAAAACGCGCTCAACACATCCTTGCGTTCGCAGGCCCAGGCGACGGATTCCACATGCAGCGGATGCCACGCGAAGAAAGCGGCCACGAAGGCGCTGCGCCATACGGCGCCGGTCAATTGGTTCAGCCACGCGAACAGCAGCAGCGTGTTGGCGATGTGAAACAGCAGGCTGGTCAAATGATGACCGGCCGGGTGCAACCCGTAGAGCTGGCAGTCCAGCATGTGGGAAATCCAGGTGAGCGGATGCCAGTAGGCGGCGTAACCGATCTGGAAGGCCCAGGCCAGTCCGGCAGCCGTCAGGCCGGATTGGACATGCGGATTGTCCGTGATGTAGGCCTGGTCGTCGAGGATGACAAAGTCATGATGCAACACGGGCCAGTACACCATGGCCGTGACCAGGGCGAGCGCGAGACAAATCACCAACGGCAACCGTTTCGGAGCCGGCAGCAAAGCAGTCAGGGTTGGGGCGGACGACGACACAAAATTAAGGCGCCTCCCGATGAGGATTCTTCGCCTGAAATTGTTCCAACAGCGCCCGGTCCTGGTCGACAATGTTGGTTTGCCCGGCGGCCAGGGCCAGGTCGCGTGCCTGTTGGACGGCGGCGATGGCGTCGGCGAATTGACCGGCTTCGGCGCAGGCGGCGGCAAGCGTGGTGAGCTGAGCCGCCTGCCGGTTCTGCGTCAGTTCACAGGCGCGTTTCGCCAGTCGCACCGCTTCCGGGCCGGAACGGATTTCCGGATCCGGATCGGTTGCCAGCAGCCAGGCCAGGCGGTTCAAGGCATCGACGAAATCCGGTTTCAACCGCAATGCCTCGCGGAAATGAGCTGCGGCGTCCTTCGGCCGGTGCTGCTGCAACAACGCCTGGGCCAGACGGTTTTGCGCCCCGGCAAAATCGGGGCGTTCCCGGAGGGCGGCGGCAAAACAATCCGCCGCTTCCGCCGGCCGGCCGTGCAGCAAAAGAAAAACGCCCAGATTGTATTGGATATCCGGATTGCGGGGCGAAAGCTGCGCCGCCGCCTGGAGATGCGCCAAAGCGTCATCGGGCCTGCCGTTCTGGAGCAGGCACATGCCCAGATTGTATTGGGCGACGGGACTGTTGGGCTGAAGGTTGACGGCCTCGGAACAAAACATCAGCGCATTGGTTTGCAGATTGAGTTTCTCCAGCGTTTCTCCCAGGCAGGTGAGGGCAACAAAATTGTCGGGCGTGGTTTTGACCGCGTGCTCGAAAAGTGTGAGGCTGTTCTGCCAATAACCCAGTTGGACGCGGGTCACGGCCAGGCAGCCCGTCAGAGCGGCTATCGCCATGGCCACCACCAGTGGCTGTCGGGCCGGATGCGCCTGGATCCAATCGTACAGGGTCCAGGCGACCAGAATGAACAATCCGATGGCGGGAAGGTAGGTGTATCGGTCCGCCATGGATTGCGAGCCGACCTGGACCAGCCCGATGACCGGCACCAACATTCCCAGGAACCAGAACCAGCCGACAAAAAGGTACGGATTTTGCCTCAGTCGCCAGATAAACAGGGCCGACCAGAGCACCAGGAAAATTGCCGCGCCAACGACGACGCCCGCCGGCCAATGCAGCGGGTAGGGATAGACGATGACCAGATCCGCGGGCCAGAATAGCTTGGAAATGTACCGTTCATAGGCCCACAACACGTTGGCAATGCGCGAGGAAAGCGGCAACGCCGCCGCCGACCACAGCGTCCGGCCGGCGGTCTGGACAAAATAGGTGACCACGCTGGCCGCTGCCGCCAGGACAAAGAACGGCAGTTTTTCCAGCACCAGCCGGCCGGGGGCCGAGAGCCGAGGGTTGAGCGTTGCGGTTTCCCTCGACTCTCGACCCTCGACCCTCGACCATCTTCCGAGCGGCCAGAAATCCAGCAGCAACAGCACGAAGGGCAACGTCACCACCATGGGTTTGGACATCAGGCCGCAGGCAAAGAAAAACAGGGCCAGCCAGTAATAAGGTGACACGTGACGGGTGACACGTGACAGGGTGGAGTTCGGTCTTGCCACTTGCCACTTGTCACCTGCCACCCGCCGGGCATAACTCGTGTACGCGATGAGCGTGAGCAGGCCGAAGAACGCGCTCAACACATCCTTGCGTTCGGACGCCCAGGCGACGGATTCCACGTGCATCGGGTGCCAGGCGAACAAGGCGGCTACGAAACCGCTGCGCCACACGGCGCCGGTCAGTTGGTTCAGCCAGAAGAACAACAGGAGTGTGTTGGCGATGTGAAAGATCAGGTTGGTGGCGTGATGCCCGCCGGGCCGTAACCCGTAAAGCTGGCAGTCCAGCATATGCGAAATCCAGGTCAACGGGTGCCAGTTGGCGGAATCGCCGCTGCGGAATGCCCAGGCCACTCCCGGCCAGGTCAATCCCGCGGTCACATGCGCATTGTCGGTGATGTATTCATCGTCATCAAAATTGATGAAATCGTGGTGCAACATCGGCCAGTACAACGCGGCCGTCACGACGATTAGAACCAGGCAAACGACGGCGATGGATTGGTTCCGGTTGAATTTGACGGTGAACATGGCGGCGGTCTGAAATCAGAAATCCACCATTTCACGTTTTCGCGCCTGGAACCGGCAACGCTGCCGGTAACCCGCCTCCCGCGCAAGTTGCCTGGCCTCGGCAAAATTCAGGCCCACCTCTCCCGGAGCATGGGCGTCCGAACCGAACGTGATCGGCACGCCCTTTTGAAAGGCCAGTTCGAGGATGCGGCGATGCGGATAGATCTCCCGGCAATCCTTCCGCAAACCGGCGGTGTTGAGTTCGATCGCGCAGTTGTGCTTTTTGGCGGCGGCGAGGAATTTTTCGTACAGCGGCAGCGCATCCGCCGGCGGACGATGCCCGAACTTTTTCGGCAGGTCCGCGTGACCGATGATTTCAAAAAGGCCGGATTCCGCCGCCATCGTCAACCGGTCGAAATAAGCGGCCCAGACCTCGTCGGCCTTGCGGTTTTTCCATTCCGACACCCGTTGCGGGTCGTCAATCGCCCACGAATCGGAGACGTAGTGGACCGACCCGATGAAATAATCCCAGGGATATCGCGCGGCGAGATTGCGGATCCAATCCTCGCCGCCGGGCAGATAATCCACCTCGAGCGCGAGGCGGATCGTCAGCCCGGGAAAATCCGTTTGCACCTGGCGGATTTTGGCGACGTATTCATCGAGCCGGTCGGCGTTCATCCGCCACTCGTCGAAGTTGTCCTGCGGCATGGGGGAGTGATCGGAGAAGCCGATTTCCGCAAGGCCGATGTCCACGGCGTGTTTCGCATATTCCGCCGGTTCACCGACGGCATGCCGGCAAAGCGGGGTGTGCATGTGATAATCGGCGGGCCAATGCATGCGTGGAGTGTTGAAAGTAGAAGGTTGAGTGTCGAATAAAAAACGTCGGCCGGGTGTTGCAAGGGCGCATCTGCCGCAGGGCAGCAGGAATGCCTGCCCTGCAGCAATCGGCCTTGAATTCCGGCCCGGCGCGCAACAGATTGCCTCCTATGGCCGAAGGAAATCCAACCGGCGCGCTGCGATTGTTTATCGCGATTACCCTGCCGGAAGCTGTCCGGCAGGCTGTTCTGCGCGTCCAATCGCAACTGCAACCGCTCGTCCCGGGCGGCGCCGCCCGCTGGTCGCGTCCGGACCAGTTTCATCTGACCCTGTGTTTTTTGGGCTCCGTCCCGATGGAGCAAGTGGACCCGCTCCAGGCGGCGGCGGCGGCTGTCTGCCGGTCCGGCAATTTTCTGAAACTGCGCGCCGCCGGGCTCGGCTTTTTTCCACACGCCCGGGCGCCGCGGGTCCTCTGGGTCGGCATCGACGATCCGGACCTGGCCGCGTTGCAGCGGCGGCTGGCCGACGCCGTTCGGCCGTTCACCGCGGAGTCGACCGGGGAAAAATTCGTCGGGCATTTGACGCTGGCCCGCCTGGGCTGGGAACGATTCAATCCACGAAAACTGGCGAATGCCGTCCAGGCGCAATCGGACCGATGTTTTGGCGAATGGACGGCGGAAGAAATCGAGCTGGTCCGCAGTGAATTGTCCGCCGCCGGCGCCCGCCACACGCCATTGACAATCTTCCCGCTCGGTGGACATTAACCCTGTGAAACCTTTTTAGGGCAGCTAACGTCAATCAGTATGTATGCTTAAGCCACTCTCAACGAGTCGTTGGAGCTTTGAGACGGCAGCTCATTTTTTGAACCGCGCCGGGTTTGGCGGACCGCCGGCGGCGAACGAAAAACTGGCGGATCTCGGGCCGGACCAGGCCATTTCCCTCCTGTTGGATTACGAGCAGCTTCCCGATGCGACGCCCGATCCGGTCTGGGCCAAGCCGGATCCGGACGGGGAAAAGGCGTTGCGCGAGGCCATCCAGAAAGCGACGCCGGAGGAACGCCGGCAGATTCAGCAGCAGCAGAACCGGTTGCAGACCGAACGCATGCTCGAGCTGCGCTGGTGGTGGCTGAATCGCATGGCCAAAGGGCCGCGGCCGCTGCAGGAAAAAATGGTCCTGTTCTGGCACGGCCATTTCGCCACCAGTGTGGAAAAGGTGCGCGAACCGTATTTCATGTGGCGGCAAAACGAATTGTTCCGCCGGCTCGCCACCGGCAACTGGCAGGAATTGCTCGCGGAAGCCGGCAAAGACCCGGCCATGCTCATCTGGCTCGACCAGGCGCAAAGCCGCAAGGAGCATCCAAATGAAAATTTTGCCCGGGAAGTCATGGAACTGTTTGCGCTTGGCGAAGGCCACTACACCGAGAAGGACGTCACCGAGGCCGCCCGCGCGCTGACCGGCTGGTCGCTGGACCGGCCGAATGACAAGTTTATCTACCGCCCGTTTTTACACGATGACGGCGTCAAAACATTCCTGGGGCGGACCGGCAACCTGAACGGCGATGATGTCATCGCTCAAATCGTCGCCCAGCCCCAGGCGGCACGGTTCATCACGGCCAAACTGTGGAACTTTTTTGCCGGACAATATCCGGACGACGAATTGAACGGCGCGCTCGCGGCGGTGTTGCGCGAGAATGGAAACAATTTCAAACCGTTTCTCCGCGTGATGTTTCACAGCGAGGAATTTTACGGCGACGCCATCGTCCGCAACCAGGTCAAGAGCCCGGTCCAATGGCTGGTCAGCAGCGTCCGCATGCTCGAATGCGAACTGCCGCCGGCGCCCATCAGCTGGGGCATGGTCCGCAGCCTGGGCCAGGATTTGTTCGCGCCGCCCAACGTCAAGGGCTGGGACGGCGGCATCACCTGGATCACCACCAATACCCTGTTGGAACGGTACAATGACGCGGCCACGCTGGTCCAGGGCACCTATCCGCCGTTGCAGCCGTCCGATTTCGCGCGCAAAGCCGGCGGCAACGGCGGCCAGCAGATGGCCCGCGCCGCCCAGCGCCTCCATATCGGCGGAGTCAACCTTGACAAAATCCTCCTGCCGGAAGACCGGAGCGACAAAGACCGGCTGATGACGTCGTTGGAACGCCGGCTGTTGCAGGCGCCGCTCGTCGGCGAGCAAAAAGATGCCCTGCGCGATTTTCTGGATTCCAAAACCGATTTGAAAAACGAGGACATCCTGGCCGCGGTTCGGCTGGTGATGGCCACGCCCCAATTTCAGGTAACATGAAATTAAAGGTGACAGGTGGCGGGTGGCAGGTGACAGGAATTGGCGACAGCGCGATCGTTTTTTTCCTGTCACCTGTCACGCGTCACGTGTCACAGCTTCAACTATGAAAAACGAAATTACGCTTCAAACCCGCCGCGATTTTTTACGGACCACCGTGCTGGGCGGCGCGCTGTCCTGGACCGTGCCGGTCTTCCTGGCCGACACCTTTGCCGCGTTGCAAAGTGTCGCGGCTGACTCGGCCACCCAGATTGTTACCGGCAAGGATTCAACGATCCTGGTTGTGCTGCAGATGGCGGGCGGCAACGACGGCCTCAACACCGTGGTGCCTTACGTGAACGATTTCTATCACCGGGCGCGTCCCAAACTCGGCCTGTCCGCCCAGCAGGTCCTGGATCTGAACGGCCAGATCGGTTTTCACGGGGCGATGACCGGCTTCAAAAGCCTGTTTGACGCCGGAAACCTTGCCGTGGTGCAGGGCGTCGGTTATCCCAACCCGAACCGTTCGCATTTCCGGTCGACGGAAATCTGGCAGACCGCCAGCGACGAGGACAAGGTTGAAAAATACGGCTGGCTGGGGCGGTATTTCGACAATGCCTGTTCCGGCGCCGACCCGACGATCGGCGTGACCATCGGCAGCCAGATGCCCGAGGCGTTTTTTGCCAAAACTCCGAAAGGCATCTGCTTCAACAACCCGCAGAATTACCGGTTCCTGTCCAATAACCATCCGCGCCCGGGCCAGCCCGACATGACTGAGGAAGCCTACGAGAAAATGAACACCGTGGCCGGATCGGATCCGGCGCCCGACGACAATTCCGGCGGCACGATCAGTTCGCTGGCGGCGGGAATGCCGATGCAGGGCGGGTCGGTAACCGATTTCATCGAACGCACCGCGCTCGATGCGCGGATCAGTTCCGACAAAGTGCGCGAGATCGCCGCGCGATTTCAAAATCAGGCGACGTATCCCGGATCACAGCTCGGCAATTCCCTCCGGCTGGTCGCCAAGCTGATCGGCGGCGGGATGGCTACCCGGGTTTATTACGTGTCGCAGGGCGGGTACGACACGCATACCAACCAGGTCGGCACCCAGCAGCGCCTGCTGAAGGACCTGGGTGATTCGGTTCAGGCATTTGTGACCGACCTGAAGGCGCAAAACAACCTGCAACGGGTGCTGGTGATGACGTTCAGCGAGTTCGGCCGGCGGGTGGCGGAAAATGCCAACGGCGGCACCGACCATGGCGCGGCCGCGCCGATGTTCATCGTCGGGGACAAAGTCAAAGCGGGTTTGCTGGGGACTTATCCCAGCCTGGCGCCGCAGGATCTTTACCAGGGCGACATCAAATACACGGTGGATTTCCGCAATGTCTACGCCGGCATCCTGGAAAACTGGCTGAAAACCCCCAGCGCACCGGTTCTCGGCCGACAGTTTGAACCGTTACAGCTGGTCTAGGAAACTATTTAAGGTAGGGACGCCGCGCTACCATCTAGCCGCAGGCTCGACTCTACAGCTTCCGGCTCAACGTATAGGCGGGGCGGTGCTTTTGCGCTCGATGAGTTCGGCGGCCAGGCGTTTGGTTTCAACCGGCTGCCGGCTCAACAGGTTCATCATGGCGGCCATGGCGGCCAATCCGAGCCGGTATTTGGGCTGGCGAACCGTGGTCAACGGCACGCGGAAAAACTCCGCCAGGGGAATGTTGCCGTAGCCCACGACTGAAATGTCCTCGGGAATTCTCAGGCCCTGGGTGAACAAGGCCTGGGCGCAGCCGATGGCGGCGGAGTCGGTGACCGCCTGGACTGCCGTGGCGTCGCACGATTCACTCAGCATTTGCAGCCCGGTCTTGGTGCCGTCTTCAATCGTGTTGCCGGCGGCAAAAACGAGTTTGTCGTCCATTTCAATTCCCGCTTCGCGCAGGGCCCGGCGGTAACCTTCGTATCGTTCATGCGCCCACGGAGCGACGGGCGGGCCGGTGAGGTACGCGATGCGCTTGTGGCCCAGCTTCAACAGATGTTGTGTCGCGGCATAGCTGGCCACCTGTTCGTCCGTGTCCACGCTGGCGAACGATTTGCAAAACGGCGCGGGCGGCCCCAACAGGACCGTCGGCGTCTGGCGCGCGAGAATTTCCTTGTAAATCCGCGCCTCGGCTTCGAAACGGTAGACCGGCGAAATGAACAGGCCGTCGACCCGCCGCGACAACAGCCGGCGAAGGCAGACTTCTTCGCGGTCAGGCATGTTGTGGGTATGGGTCAGCAGCAGGTCATAACCCAGTTCATGCGCGCGTTCCTCGATGGCGTAGGCGATGCGCGCAAAAATCGGGTTCATGCTGGACGGAATGACCAGGCCGAACAATTTTGTTGTCCGGGTGCGCAGCCCCTGCGCGGATGAATCGGGCACATAACCCATCTGCTGGGCCAGCCCCTTGATGCGCACCTTCGTTGTCGCCGACACATCCGGCTCGTCCCGCAACGCCTTCGAGACGGTCATTACCGAGACGCCGGCATGCCGGGCGATGTCTTTTAACCGAACCATGGGCGGAAAGGCTAAAGGCTAAAGGCTTGATGCTAAAGTCCAAAAAACGAAACGTGGCCGGCTGAATTGTTTCAGCCTTCGGCCTCTGGCGTTCAGCCTTTCTTATAAAGTCGCTCCGCGCCAATGTAATTTTCGGCGCAAAGCTTCCAAAAACGAACTGTCCGCCAGGTGCATCAGCCGGATGCTGCTCCGGCTGCGGCGAACCGTCACCGCATCACCGGCATCCAGCCCGGCAATGAACCGGCCGTCGGCGCTCAGAACGGTGGCCGGTGCCTGGCTGACCGCTTTGACGCCGATCGTGGACGCCAGCGGCAGGATCAGCGGACGGTTGGATAAAGTGTGCGGGCAGATTGGCGTGAGAGCGAACACTTCGGCCGTGGGCAGGACAATGGCGCCGCCGGCCGCCAGCGAATAGGCCGTTGAACCCGTCGGCGAACTGATGACCAATCCGTCACTGTGATAGCGGGTGACCAGTTCGCCGTCCACACTGACATCGAGCCGGATCAAACGTGAGACGGCGCCGCGGCTGACGACGATGTCGTTGAGCGCGGTGTCGCGGACCGGCCGGTCCTGGCAACAGCCGCTGACCTCAATCAGCGCCCGGGATTCGTATTTGAATTCGCCGCGCCAGATATGGGCCAACGCGCGGGTCAATTCATCCGAAGGCACCGCGGTAAGAAAGCCGAGGCCGCCGATGTTGACGCCCAGCAGCGGAGTGGAGGAGCCGTCGACATCGCGGGCGACGCGCAACATGGTGCCGTCGCCGCCGAACACCAGGAGCAAATCCACCATCCCGGCCAGGGTCGCGGCATCCGCGCACACGTTTTCCCTGAGGCCGGTCAACCGGGCGGTTTCGGTGTCGCAAAACACCTTGCGCCCGGCGCGATGCACCAGCCGCGCCGCCTGCCGAACACTAGCGGCGTACGCGGCCTTGTCGGAATTGCCGATGAGCCCGATACGCCTGATTTTGTCAGCCTGTTTTTTCAATCAATGCCAAAAATTCGCGGTTGCCGGCCGGGCCGAGCAGCGGTGATTCCACCGCATCGCGCCAGCGCAGGCCGGGTTGAGCGCCGGCGAAATCACGCAATTCCTGCAGCACCCGTTCGTGCACCGCCGGGTCGGTGATGACGCCGCGGCCCTTGTCGGCCTCGGCTTTTCCGGCTTCAAACTGCGGTTTGATCAGCGCCACAATTCTGCCATCGGACCGCAATAATGCAATGGCAGCGGGCAAAATGTTTCGCAAGGAAATAAATGAGCAATCCGCCACCACCACGTCGAACGGCCGGAACGGCGGGGGAAATTGCGCGGCGGTCAGGTGCCGGGCGTTGGTTTTTTCCATGACCACCACCCGCTTGTCCTGGCGCAGTTTCCAGGCGAGCTGGCCCCGGCCAACGTCCACGGCAAACACTTTGGCCGCGCCGTGCTGAAGCAGGCAGTCGGTGAATCCGCCGGTGGAAGCGCCCAGGTCGAGCGCCGTCAGGCCGGTGACATCCAGTTGAAAATGGTTCAGGGCATGTTCCAGCTTGTGGCCGCCGCGGCTGACATATTTTTCACCCGCGTCGAGCGTGAGCCGGTCATCGGATTTGACGGGGTCGCTGGGCTTGCGGGCGGATTGGTCGTTGACCCGGACCTGTCCGGCGAGGATGGCGCGTTTGGCGCGTTCCCGGCTGTCGCACAGTCCGCGTTCCACCAGGGCCTGGTCAAGGCGAGTCATGCCGAAAGGCTAAAGGCTGAAGGCCGAAGGCTAAAGGAATTTCCGCGGTGACATCTGTTTCGGCGGGGCGAGCTCCATTCATTGGAGCGCCGAGCACTGTCTCGGCGTGGGAAAAATCAATCAGCTTGGGCGAGGCGGTGCTCGGCGATCCAGTTTTGCAGCCGGCCCGCCCAAAAGATCCGGTCGTTAAATCTGTTCTACAGTTTCGCCAAAAGCTGCCGATCATTTATTCAGAGAAATGGCTTGAGATTACCAGCGCGGGAGACCCGACCGCACATTTGAAATGTCGGCGCCTCTTTGCATTTCTGTTCGGCCCAAGCTTGATCATTTTCAATTCGATCAACACCATGAGATCAAACCTCATTCCCATCATCAGTCTGTCGCTACCGCTGTGGCTGCCGTTCGCCGGCAGCGGAGCGGAACTCGGGACACGCCAGCAGACCATCCGCCCGGTGGCTCTGTCGACGAACACGCAGGTGATTTTTCCGTGCGCCGTGTCCAATTACGCGGTCTATGGCTACAGCGCCTGGCAGTGGGGACCGGGCGTGGATGAAGGCCAGTTGCTCACCAACATGCCTGCCGGTTACCCGGGTGCCACCAACGCCGCGCGGCTGTTGTCCTTCATGACTCTCAGCGATGCCCACATCACCGACAAGGAATCGCCCTGTCAGGCGATTTTTGCCTCTTATCAGGGTGGGGCGGGGGGCAACCCTTCAACCTATTCGCCGGTGATGCTCTATACCACCCAGGTGCTGGACGCCGCCATCCGGACCGCGAACGCCGTGAACCGGTTGACGCCTTTCGATTTCGCCATTTCGCTCGGCGACGACGCCAATGGCCCGCAATACAACGAACTTCGCTGGTTCATTGATGTCATGGACGGAAAATATATCACGCCGAGTTCCGGAGCCCATGCCGGGGCGGCCACCATTGATTATCAAAAGCCGTTTCAGGCCGCCGGCCTGGACCCGGCCATTCCCTGGTACGCGGTGCTGGGCAATCATGATCATCTCTGGATGGGGGGATTGCCCGTCATCGCTTCCCAACAGGATTTTACCAATGAAAACGTCCTTTGTTTGGGCGGCGATTACATGGGCACCCTCGACGGCAACACACCGTACGGTGACGTCATTGACGTGGGATCCGTCACCAACTTTATTGTCGATGGGGTCACCAACCCGCCGACGGTGGCGCCGGACCCCAACCGCTATTCGCTCACCATCAGCAACTGGATAGGTGAATTCTTCAATACCGCTTCCCGGCCGGTCGGCCATGGTTTTTCCCGGGCCGATATGACCAACAGTTTTGCCTGTTACACCTTCGTGCCGCGGGCTGACCTCCCGCTGAAGGTCATCGTTCTGGACGACACGATGTCGGACCAGGACTTTGTTTTTGGTCAACAGGCTACGCTCGATGCCGTCCGGTTTGGCTGGCTCACCAACGAACTTCAACTTGGACAGGACCAGGGCCAGCTCATGATCATTGCGGCGCACGAGCCGCTGGAGGTGTTTGGCACCAGCTCTCCGGTATCCATCGCCACCGTGCTGGCCACGCTGCATGCCTGCCCGAATCTCCTGCTGTGGATTTGCGGGCACACGCATCAAAACAACATCATCCCCCAGCCGCCGCCGGACCCGGCGCATCCGGAATACGGTTTCTGGGAGATTGAAACCGCTTCCTTGCGGGATTTTCCGCAGGAATTCCGGACGTTCGAGATTCTCCGCAACACCGACAACTCCATTTCCACGCGCGTGACCGACATTGATCCGGACGAAACGACGAATTCACCCGCCGCCGTGTCGCGCGGCTATGCCGTCGGGGCGGCGCGGATATTCCTGGCGCCCTGCATGTCGTTGGCCGACACCAATTCGTATGCGTACAATGCGGAACTGCTGAAGCAGTGGACGCCGTCCATGCAGGCGAAGATCGCCGGGTTGGGCGGACCGCTGGGCCATAACCTGGCCATCGATCCAACCGGGACCGGCGTGACGGTCAATTTTCTCGGTGAACTGCAATCGGCCGCCACGCCGTCCGGACCGTGGAACAACGTGACCGGAGTCAGCCCCTGCGCCTTGCCGGCCACGAACCAGGCCAGTTACTTCCGCGCCGTTGAGTAAATACGGATTTTCAACGCCAAGACGCCAAGACGCAAAGCAAACCGAAGCCCTCCAAGGGCGAAGGATATTGGCCTGGGTTGGCGCGTCTCGGTGAACCTGGGCAGTTCCACTTTGGCCGGCTGCGGCGTTTGTTTGGTTGAGACGAACAGCCCGGCGGGCCGTCCCTGCCTGAACAATTCCCGGTGAGTCTATTGGGAGATGGGAGATGGAAGTTGGGAGATGGGAAAAGCTGCGTGGGGGGATATGCCGCTCCTGACGGAGATCCGATCATTATCGGTTGGCTGGCCGTTCTACAAAGATGTCGCGCCTACGGCGCTGGAATTCTGCCCCTTCGCGCCGTTGCGCCCTTTGCGGGTTTGCGTTGAAAATCCTTTCGTGTGGTTCGTGTCTTTCACGGTTAAAAATTGTTCTTCGGGCAATTCTTGGAATTAATTTTCTTTCCCTGTAAAACCTTGACGCGTCGCCCGCGCGGCGTTCAAATGCGCCGGCTGGAACCGGTTCACCGGCCGGGGCAAAATCGCCCTGCAATCCACGTATTTCCATATAAAGGGCGGAGAATAAAATGGGCCGCTAATCCAAAATATGAAAAACCTGCTCGCGAAACTGAAGCCGATCATTCAAACGCTTTCAGTTCTGGTTTCGCTTTTGACAATTTATGTCGCCGTCGCCGCGCTTGCTGATTCCTCACTGTTGCCGGCTCCGTTTAAAGAAAAGCCCGAAAAGTTTTCAAAAATTTTATCGGTGGCAACATCTCTCCTTTCCAGTTTCCTGACGTGGTTGAGCTTTCGGGTAAACATTGAAATGTTTTCCGGCCCGGAAGTGGCTGCAGTTGGATATCACGAAACTTTTTGTCAAAAGGTCGCACGCGGGTTCAATCTGTTGCCGTGTTATATTTTCCTGCCGGAAAAGTTGGGGCAGTTGACTTCGGTCGATGATTTCATAGCCCGGATAAAGGAGCGCAAACTGAACTGTGAGTATGACGGCAAAAGCCGAATCTACACGGTTACGAATGCGAGAGGGGGAAAGGCTTATTTGGATTTTCCATCGACTCTCAAAAACCTGGGTATAGTTGCCAGCAGCGAAGGCAAGTTCAGGAAATCGGACAGCCTTGAGAAGGATTTAATCTCCAATTTCAAAAAAAACCTCGAATCAAGATTGTCCATTACCTACAAAAGGCAGGGCGTGTGGCGCAAGATTAAGGAATGTTTCGGTGCTCAAAAAACCAGGCCGGAAAGAACGGATGCGGTTCCATTCTATTTCATTGATCCAACAATGATATTGAATGAGCCAAACGCAGGGTTCGTGAAATTTTCCGATGCAAGGTGAACAACGTTAGGGAGAATATGAGGTCGATTCTGAGATGGGGAGGTGCCCCTGGCGCCTTTGCGTCCCGGCGTGGAACCCGGATCCGGGGCCTTGACATTTCGCTAATTGGCGAATTATAGTGTCGGCGTGCGTGAGTTCATCAAAATCACCAAGGCGCTGGCCGATTCGAACCGGGTTCGCATCCTCCTGGCATTGCGGCGGCGGGAATTGTGTGTCTGCCAGATTGTCGAACTGCTGCAGCTCGCGCCGTCGACCATTTCCAAACACCTGTCCATTCTCTATCACGCCGGCTTGCTTCTTTCCCGCAAGGATGAACGCTGGGTTTATTACCGTTTGCCGGACAAGACGGCGCCCGCCGTTGTTCGGGAGGCGGTGGGTTGGATCCACGATTCCCTTTGTGACACCGCCGAAGCCCGGGCCGACGCGAAGCAGCTGAAACAAATCCTGCATCTCGAACCGTCGGAACTTTGCCAACAACAAAAATGTTGAACCTTTATGGCTACACATCCATCACTTGAACAAACCGATGCCGTGCGCAAACTCGTGCGCGAAGGATACGCGAAAATTGCGCGGGAAACGTCCGCCGGCGGTTGCAGCCCCGGCGTGTCCTGTTGTGGTTCGTCCCCGCAGGATGCGGACAAGCTCGCCAAGGAACTGGGCTATTCCGTGGAGGAACTCCGCGCGCTGCCCGAAGGCGCCAACATGGGGCTCTCCTGCGGCAACCCCGCGGCGCTGGCGGCGTTGCAACCCGGCGAGGTGGTGCTCGACCTGGGCAGCGGCGGTGGATTTGACGTTTTCATCGCCGGCCGCAAAGTCGGGGCGGCGGGCCGCGCCATCGGCGTGGACATGACCCCGGAAATGCTGGCGAAAGCGCGGAAGAACATCGCGCATTACCAAAAAGAAACCGGCTTGAACAACGCCGAATTCCGGCTGGGCGAAATCGAGCACCTGCCCGTGGCGGATAATTCCGTGGACGCCATCATTTCCAATTGCGTCATCAATTTATCGCCGGACAAGGCCCAGGTATGGCGTGAAATGGCGCGTGTGCTCAGGTCCGGCGGGCGCGTGGCGGTGTCGGACATGGCGCTGGTGAAACCGTTGCCGCCGGAGATTTTGAAAATGGTCGAGGCATTGATCGGCTGCGTGGCGGGCGCGGTGTTGGTGAGCGACACCGGGCGCATGGCGCGCGAAGCCGGTCTGACGGATATCGTGCTTAAGTCAAAACCCGGTTACGTCGAGGCAATGGCGGATTTCGAAGACCCGCTTTACCGGAAAATTGTTGAACATCTGCCGGAGGGAACGAAGCCGTCGGATTACATCACCAGCCTGGAAGTTCAGGCCGGGAAGCCATGAAAATAAATTAGTCGCGCATGAATTCCGAGTCATTCCCCAAGCGCCTTGCCTTTTTTGAGCGGTATCTCTCGCTCTGGGTTTTCCTGTGCATGATTGCCGGTGTGGCGCTCGGGAAATCCTTGCCTGACATCACCGCGATGTTGAGCCGGATGCAATTCGGGCGGGGCTCGCAGGTGAACATTCCCATTGGCGTTCTGCTGTGGCTGATGATTTATCCGATGATGTTGAAGGTGGATTTCAGCGCCATCGGGGGAATTGCGCGCAAACCGGAAGGACTGGCGGTGACGTTGTTCGTCAACTGGCTGGTCAAGCCGTTCAGCATGGCGTTGCTGGCGTGGATTTTTATGCAGCATGTTTTTGCGGCGTGGATTGACCCGGAGACGGCCAGGGGCTACACCGCCGGCCTCATCATCCTTGCCGCCGCGCCGTGCACGGCGATGGTTTTTGTCTGGTCGTATCTGACCGAGGGCGATCCGATGTATACGCTCGTGCAAGTGGCGGTGAACGACCTCATCATGCTTGTGGCTTTTGCGCCGATTGTCATGTTTCTCTGTGGCGTTGCGCATGTCGTGGTGCCGGCCAAAGTGCTGATTACTTCCGTCGTGGTTTTCATTGTTATTCCGCTGGCGGCGGGTTGGCTCACCCGAACGGCGTTGCTCAAATCACACGGCCCGGACTGGTTTGAGAAGCATTTTCTGCCGAAGTTTCATCCGGTGATGATCGGTGCACTGCTGCTGACCCTCGTTTTGATTTTTGCCTTTCAATCCAGGAATCTGACCAGTCGCTGGCTGGCGGTGCTGCTGATTGCCGTGCCGATTGTGATTCAGGTCTATTTCAATTCCGGCCTCACTTATCTCCTCATGCGGAAATGGCGCGTGGAACACAATGTCGCTTCGCCCGGCTCGCTCATCGGCGCGAGCAATTTCTTTGAACTGGCTGTGGCTGTGGCTATCACCCTGTTCGGCGCGGATTCTCCGGCGGCGCTGGCGACGGTGGTGGGCGTGCTGGTGGAAGTGCCGGTGATGCTTTCGGTCTGCAAGGTCTGCAACGAATCGCGAAGCTGGTACAACCGTCAAATACAAATCACATCATGAAACAACGAGTTCTTTTTGTCTGCATTCACAACAGCGCCCGCAGCCAGATGGCCGAGGCGTTCCTGCGTCAAACCTGCGGAGACGCATTGGAACCCCACAGCGCCGGTCTGGAGCCGGGCAAACTCAATCCGGCGGCTGTGGAAGCCATGCAGGAAGCCGGCATCGATATTTCCGGCAATAAAACCAAGGCGGTGTTTGATTGCGTCAAATCCGGCCTGTCCTTTGCCTACGTAATCACGGTCTGTGATGAAGCCAGTGCGGAACGTTGTCCGATTTTTCCCGGCGTCACCAAACGGCTGCACTGGAGTTTTCCCGACCCGTCGGCCATTCAGGGCACCGATGATGATAAGCTGGCCCGTACGCGCCAGATCCGGGACATGATCCGGGCAAAGGTGGAGTCATGGTGTGAGGAGGTTTGTCCCACGACTTGTGCTTGATGCCGGAGACGCTGTGGCTTTCGGCTGTTGGAATGTGGGACTGACCTTTTAAGAATCCCAAGGGAATTCCATCCATCAGCCCAGGGTTGGTATTTATATTGGATCTGGCACCCGGCGCAGGTTCCCGCGGTGCGGGATCCAACGCCGGGCTGAGTGACATAATCCCTCCGGGATATTTCAGGATAATTTGAAATAGTTGGGCGACAAACAGGCGTTATGCCGGAGCCTTCTTTATGATGAACTCCGCCCTCCGAAATGTTTGACGTTTGCATCCCTGCCATCCGTGTTCATCCGTGGTTAAACTAACTCTTCGCCTTTGCGCCTTAGCGTCTTGGCGTGAAAACCTGGACGAGTGTTCAGAACGGGATTACAGCCGGTTGCCGCTGGTGTAGACGCGGTTCTGGACTTCGCGGAAGCTGTGCAGGAACAGGTCGTTGTCGGCCACGGCTTTTTCCACCAGTTGCTTGAGCAGGAACATTTCGGAGCTGTTGATCACCACGTGGACGCTGTGCTTGAAGGCTTCCATGGGCGTGAAGGTCTGGAAGGAATCGCCGAGCATGATGATCGTGGCATGGCGGCGCTGGTTGACCGGCATGTTCTGCAGCGCCTTGAGCGTGAGATTTTCGTCGATGGTATTCGCGCCGAACAGTTCCTCGATGACGACCACCTGGTAATGGGCCTGGCCGAACCGGACCAGGAAATCGCTGTGGGTGGCGGCGGTGTGTACTTTGTAACCGAGTTCGCGCAGGGCGGTTTTCGCCGTCTCGAGCCATTCCGGCGTGGAGAAGGCGATCAACGCCGGCTTGTCCTCGGTGCTGACAAAATCGAATGTCGTGGCGGCGGCGGGAGCTCCGGCTGGTGTGTCCATAATTAATTATTTGATTTTAAGCACCGGCGGCGCGGCTTCCGTCGGCGATGCTTTCATGCGCAATGAACCCATGGTGGTGGTCATTTCGCCGCGCGATTTCTTGAGGTTGTCGATGCCGCGGGAGATCGTGCTGCGTTTGGTGCAGTAGAGCAGGGCGGTTTCCTCGGAGATGATGCCCCCTTCGAACGCCTCCATGCAGGCATGGTCGAACGTCCGCCAGCCGAACGGATAGCTGGCCTCGATGATATCATAAAATGTTTTGCCTTCGCTTTCGCCGAGTCGCATGGCTTCCTGGGTGCGGAGGTTGGAGCCCATGATTTCCAGCAGGGCAAACCGCGCGCCGCCGACTTTCGGGACGAGGCGCTGGCTGATGATCCAGCGCAGGGAATCCGCCAGGCGCACGCGGATTTGTTCCTGTTCCTCCGGCTCGAACATGCCGAGGATGCGGTTAACGGTTTCCCCGGCGTTGATCGTGTGCAACGTGCTCAGCACGAGGTGGCCGGTCTCGGCCGCGCTCAGGGCGATCTTCACCGTTTCGCGATCGCGCATTTCGCCGACGAGAATGACCTTTGGCGCCTGGCGCAACGCGGCGCGCAAGCCGTTGACGTAGGAGTCGAAATCGATGCCCAGTTCCCGCTGGTTGAACGTCGCCCGCTTATGCGGATGCACGTATTCCACCGGGTCTTCCAGGGTGACGATGTGGACCGGTTTGGAATCGTTGATTTCGTTCAGGATGGCGGCCAGCGTGGTGGATTTGCCGGAACCGGTGGCGCCGGTGACCAGGATCAAGCCGGTTTTTTCCTTGGGAATTTCCTTAAAAATCTCCGGGAACTTCAGCTTGTCGAGAGTCGGGATGCTGGCATTCAACTGGCGGCAGACGATGGAATAATTGCCGCGTTGGGCAAAGACATTGACGCGGAACCGCGCTTTTTCCGACAGCGCATACGACGCGTCGCAGGAACCGTGGCGCAGGAGATCCTCGATCTGCCACAGGTTGTCGCCGATGATATTCTGGGCGATGATTTCGGTCTGGTACGGCGTCAGTTTGTCGATGGGCGGATCGAGCACAACCGGCTTGAGTTCGCCGTAGGCTTCGACCTGGGGCGGGCGATCGACGGTGAACAATAAATCGGAAATTTCCGGCTGTGAAGCCAGCATCGTGGTGAGGATTTGATCCAGTTCGGGGCGTCGCATAAATCAGGTGGCATCGTCTTCTTCGGGCGGATGGGCAAGCAACGAACGGAATTTTTTCCGGTCCAGCGCCTTGTCGTAGGCGTCTTCAGGCGCAATGCGTTTCATCCGGACATGCTCCATGATATGGTCGTCGAGCGGCTGGTTGCCGTATTTTTTGCCGACCTGGATCATGCCCGGCAGCTGATGCGTCTTGCCTTCGCGCACGAGGTTGGCGACGGCAGTGTTGAAAACGAGGATTTCGAAGGCGGCGATACGGCCTTTTTTGTCCGTCCGCTTGAATAACGTCTGGGCGACGATGCCTTTCAAGGCTTCGGAAAGCGTCTGGCGGATCTTGTTCTGCTGGTCGGCGGGGAAGACGTCGATGATACGGTCGACGGTCTTGGACGCGCTTTGGGTATGCAATGTGCCGAAGACCAGGTGCCCGGTGGCAGCCGCGGTGATGGCCAGTTCAATGGTTTCCAGGTCGCGCATTTCACCGACCAGGACGATATCCGGGTCTTCGCGCAACGCGCCGCGCAGGGCGGCGGCGAACGATTTGGTATGGACGCCGACTTCGCGGTGGTTCACGAGGCAGTTTTTGCTTTCGTGGGTGAATTCAATCGGGTCTTCAATGGTAATGATGTGGTCCTTGCGGTTTTTGTTGGCGTAATCGACCATCGCGGCCAGCGTGGTGGATTTGCCGGAACCGGTCGGCCCGGTCACGACGACGAGCCCGCGGTTGAGCATGGCAAATTTTTTGAGAACAGCGGGCAGCGGAGCCTCGATCTTTTCGAAATCCTCGAACGACAGCACCCGGCTGGGAATCTGCCGGAATGCGGCGGCGATCCCGTTTTTCTCGTTGTAAAAATTGACGCGGAAGCGGGAGATGTTGGGAATTTCGTACCCGAAATCGACGTCGCCGGTTTCTTCGAACTGTTTGATTTTGTAATCCGGCGCGGTTTCGTAGAGCATGGTCTTAAGCGAATCGTTCTCCAGCGGCGGGTAGTCGACGCGCTGAAGTTCGCCGTTGATGCGCAGCATGGGCGGGTTGCCGGAAGCCATGTGCAGGTCGGACGCCTTTTGTTCAAACATCAGGTTGAAAAACGCATCTATTTTCGCCATATAGCCTTTCTTTCGGAAGCAATGTTAGCTAACGCCGCGCCAAAGATAAGCCATGAGCCCGTTGACTGAAATCATCTGCGACGAAATTGCGCAGGCCGGTGTTTTGCCTTTCACACGTTTCATGGAACTGGCGCTTTACTGTCCAAAACATGGATATTATGAAACGAAAGCAGACAATCCGGGACCCCGGGGCGACTATTATACCAGCGTCGGCGTCGGCGAACTCTTCGGCCAGTTGCTCGCCTGGCAGTTCGCCGAGTGGCTCGAGGAATTGCGGAGTGCGGGTGGCGGAGTGCGGCTGGTCGAGGCCGGGGCGCATGATGGAAAACTGGCGGCGGACATTCTCGGCTGGCTGCGATTGAAACGCCCGGAATTGTTCGAGCAGATCGAATACGGAATCGTGGAACCTTCACCGGTCCGGCGACAATGGCAGGAAAGAACCTTGCGCGATTTTTCCCCCCGCGTCCGCTGGTTTGACCGCCTGAGCTCGCTGGCCAATCGGCAATCGGCCGGGGTGATTTTTTCGAACGAACTGCTCGACGCCCTGCCCGTCCGGCGATTTGGCTGGGATGCGGCAAAGCGAACGTGGTTCGAATGGGGCGTGGCGGTTGAAGGTGAAAAATTTGTCTGGGCAAAAATTCCCGGTCCGCAATCCGCATTCTGCGATCCGCAACTGGAGGCGGTGTTGCCGGATGGCTACATCGTGGAAGCCTGTCCCGCGGCCGAACGCTGGTGGCGCGAGGCGGCGGGACTTCTGCAACGTGGCAGGTTGATGACGATTGACTACGGCCTGACCGCCGAAGAATTGTTTTCACCGGCCCGATGTTCCGGAACGTTGCGTACTTATTCCCGTCACCACGTTGGCGGCGACCTGCTGGCCAACGTTGGGGAGCAGGACATTACCGCGCACGTCAATTTCTCGGCCATCCGAATCGCCGGCGAATCGGCCGGGCTCAAAACCGACAGCTTCCAGACGCAGGCGCAATTTCTGACGCAGATTCTGGCGAAAGCCGGCGCGTCGTTGGGGGAATGGACGGCCGCTCGCGCGCGGCAATTGCAGACGCTGACTCATCCGGAGCACCTCGGCCACGCCTTCCGCGTGCTGGTGCAATCGGGTTGAACCCGGCGGAATGGCCGTAAAATCGAGGTTTTTTTGCCGGGCGCGACCACCACGGATACCGGTTGTTTTGACGCTGCAAGTATGTTAGAATGGAAGCCTGACTAATGAGGTTTGATCACTGAAGCGCTTGTGAAAAAATTTCTTGCTGTTTTTTTCTGCCTTCTAGGTGCTTTGGACCCCGTTCCAGGGCAGGAGACGCAGCCGCTGGTGGCCATTCACGATTCTGAATTCACACGCGCGCTGGAGTCCATGCCCGCTTCCGGCGCCACGCCCACCGGACCGGGCTACACCGGCAACCAATGGTGGTTCCAGCAGTGGCATTACTTTGTCATGCCGGACTCGGTCAAGGAAGCCCTGCGGTCGGACGGGACCGCGTACACGGTCGTGGGCGACTCCAACATCCTGGCCGGCGCCCTGACCAATGCCGATGGTTCGCCCAGATATCCGATCCTGATCAGCCTGGGGGCGGAGGCCGTCGATGACGGCGAAATCGCCGCGTTGACCAACTACGTGGCTGCGGGCGGATTTTTGTTTGTCGGTTCGTCGTCGTTCACCCGGAACACCAACGGCACGACCCGGGGCGATTTCGCCATCGCCGGGGCGCTGGGAATCCACATGATCACTCCGGCCCTCACCAACTGGTATTTCGACGACACGTTTTCGGTCAATGCCAATCATCGGCTGGTGGCCAACATTCCCGCCGGAAACCTGGAATGGCAGATGCCCGAATCGTCGGAGGAAATTTCCTGGCCGGTGGACGCGCATCTGTTGGGGGAGACGCCCAACTCGGTGGGGCCCGGGATGCCGCACATGATATGGCAGGTTCAAACGACCAACGCCACCGTCGTGGCCACGGGTGACGCCGGGATCCCCTATCTCCTGGTGCAGCCTTATGGCCGGGGCTATTTCATCTATGACGCCTCGTTGCAGCCGTTGCTGGGCCATGGCGGCTGGGCGCCGGGCATGTACGCCTACAGCATTTTCCGGAACGCCATTCAGTGGGCGTTTCAATCCGCCGGTCTTCCCGTCGTCAAACTCAGCCCGTGGCCGTATCCCTATGACGCGGCGGTGATATTCCGTCACGACATGGAAGCCATTCCGACCAATGTGATTTCGATCGAACGCTCCGCCCAGTTTGAACACGCCAACGGCGCCAGCGGCGACTATTACTTCTGCACCGGCACGCTGCGCCTGGACATGCCCAACCCGGTTTACAGCAACACCGTCGCCAGTTTGCAACGGGCCATGACCAACGGCGCCTCCATCTATTCCCACAACGGCGGGTTGACCAATATCAACTCGATTTACAACCCGCACCTGACGCTGATCGAGTCCAACCTGAACCAGTTGATCAGCGAAGGGTGGCTGACCGCGTTTGAGCCTTACACCTATCCGCAGGCGTTGGCGCCGTTGACCACCAACAACTACGACTACTGGCACTGGGGGCCGGATGAACTCCTGGGCGCCTCCGGGCTGCTCGGCGGCTTTACCAACGCCAGCCTGTATGTGTTTCAGTCGCTCTCGAATTCGTTTGTAGACATCGCCGGCTGGCACCTGACCAACGGCGGCCCGCGCGGCTGGGTCTGCCCCTATTTCAACGCCACCAAAGAAGGGTCCTATCAGGTCGAACAGCAATTGGGCGTCCAAATGACCGGCGACGACAAGCTGACGCCGTTTCCGCACTGGATTTTTTCCACCCAGACGCCGGACAAATATTATTCCATTTTAAGCGAACCGGTTTCCGACTGGTTCATCGGCGACCAGGTCGCGCAATCCATGGAGAACGGCCACACATTGGCCACGATCCAGGCGGGCGTGGATTTCTATTACAACCTGGGCGGTTTGATTAATTTTTACTGCCACAGCACGTCGGACGGCAGCGGGATGGACGGCACGCTGCCGGGCAGTTATTGCACCTATGCGGTGGCCAAACCGCGGATGTGGTCGACCAACGCCGCCGGGATTTACAACTGGTGGCTGGAGCGGTCCAACGCGCAGATGTCCGCCAGCTTTTCCGCCAGCGGCGGCCAGTCGATCACCACCATTGCTCTTTCCGGGAACAGCGACACCAATGCCGCAATCGAACTGGTGGCGCCCGGCACCAACTACGCCACCTTGCAGGTTCTCACCAACGGCGTTGCCGCGGGCACCAGCGTTTATCGCACCAACGGGTTGACCATCAAAATTTTGGTTGGAACTTCCGTTACGAATGCGGTCGTCAGGTATATCCTTCCGCCCACCGTCCAGAACAATTTCTATCAAACGCCGCAGGGTACTCCTCTGGTGGTACCGGCGCCCGGCGTTCTGACCAACGGCAGCACGACGGCGACGGCTGCTTTAGTGGGCGGCACCGCAAACGGGACGCTGACGTTGAGCGCGAACGGTTCCTTCACCTATACGCCCACCAATAATTTCGCCGGCGTGGACAATTTCAGTTACGAAGCGGTCAGCGGCACTTTAACCTCAGCGGTGGCGACGGCCACCATCATGGTCACCACGCCCGGCGAACTGTTCTTTGACGACTTCGCGCGTCCGGCCAGCGATCATTCCATTTTCCCATGGGTCGACCAATTTGGCACCTGGGCCGTGACCAACGGGATGCTGATCGGCTCCAGCACCTTCAACAACTATGGCGTGGCCTATTACAGTGCCAACTGGACCAATTACTCGGTCCAGGCGCAGGTTCGTTTTTCGTCCTCGAATGCCTTTGGCGGCGCCCTGGCCGGCCGATTGAATCCGGTGAACGGAGCGCGTTACAATGTGTGGGTGTATCCGGAAAATTCTCCCGGAACAGCGCCCGCCGGCCGGGCCAGCCTGCAAATCATCAAGTATTCGAACTGGACGGCTTATACCGCGCAGAACCTCGTTCCGTTGCCGGGCCTGGGCACCAATGCGCATACCGTCCGGCTGGCGTTTCTGGGCAATACCGTCTCGGCCTATTTCGACGGCAACCTGATCACCAATCTCGCGGACAATGGGACCTTTGACGGGCAACCGGCTTTGCCCGGCGGTGGCATCGACACGGAAGTCTATACCGTTTCACCCACGACCTTCACGATGTCCGTGGACGGCGTGCAGGTGAGCACCGCCACGACCGCCGGCAATGACGCCTACACCAATGTTGAAAACGCAACTTTGAACGTCAGCGCACCCGGTGTTCTGGCCAACGATATCAGCGGCAACGGCGGTGCCTTGACGGCGTTGCCGGCCGGCAGCCCGGCTCATGGCACGCTGACGCTCACCAACAATGGCGGTTTTGCCTACACGCCGGCGAATGGCTATGTCGGAACCGACACCTTCACCTACAAAGCGACTGACGGCCAGACCACGTCCGGCGTGGCCACGGTGACCATTACCCTGGCCTCCACCTCGTCCATTCCGCCCACTGCCAACAACGACAGTTATGTCGCCGTGACCAATACTGCCTTGCACGTGCCGGCACCCGGTGTTCTGGGCAACGACACCGGCGGGAGCGGACCGTTGACGACGGTGCTCGGGTCCAGCCCGGCTTTTGGCAGCCTGGTGCTGACCAACAACGGCGGATTCAGTTATCTGCCGGCCACCAATTTCGCCGGACCGGACAGCTTCACCTACTCGGCTACGGACGGACAGGCGACTTCAGCCGTTGCCTCGGTCCAGCTCATGGTCGCGCCCCCGGGTTATTTGTTCTACGACGGCTTTGCGCGCGCCGGGAACAGCAGCTCCATTTTCCCCTGGATCAACGAACGCGGCAGCTGGAGCATCACCAATAATATATTGTTCGGAACCTGCAGCCTGGATGACTACGGCTACGCCGATTACGAGAATTCAAACTGGACCGATTATGTGGTCGACGCCCACATCCATTATTTTTCCACGAACGTCTGGGGCGGCGCGATCGGCGGCCGGCTCAATCCGGCGACCGGCGCGCGGTATGATGTCTGGGTCTATCCGGAAAATTCTCCCTGGGGACCGGATAATGGCGTGCCGGCCGGCGTGCCCACGATGCAAATCATCAAGTACAGCGACTGGATCAATTATACGGCGCAGAACCTGATCCGGCTGCCGGCCGTGGGCACCAACTGGCATGACGTCCGGCTCGCGTTCCAGGGCGGCAATGTCCTGGCCTACTTCGACGGCAGCCTGATGACGAATCTGGTGGATAACGGCGCTTTTGACGGCCAGCCGCGTTACACCAACGGCGGTGTCACCGTGGAAATGTATGCCGCCACACCGACTTCTTATTTCATGGCCGTCAGCAATGTGGCCGTGTATCCGCTGTTGCTCAATCAAAGTTACAGCACAAAAGAAAACACGTTGTTGACCGTGCCGGACCCGGGTGTGTTGACCGGCGCTTCGGATCTCTACGGATTCGGCTTGACGGCGGCGACGGTGAGCGGACCCGCACATGGTGTCCTGACTTTGACCAACAACGGCGGGTTCAGCTATACGCCGACGAATAATTTCGGCGGGACGGACACGTTCGTCTACCGTGCCAGTTCCGGTGCCACCAACCTGGGCTCGGCCGGGGTGACGATTACCGTCATTCCGATTTTGACGGTGACGGCGAGCAACCAGAGCCGCAGCTACGGCGTCACCAATCCGGTGTTCACGGCCGGTTACAACGGCTTCGTCAACGGCGATACGACCAATGTGCTGTCAGGCGCGCCGGCCATCAGCACCCCGGCGGACACCAACAGCCCGATCGGTAATTACCTGATCACCATCGGCCCGGGAACGTTGGCCGCACCCGGCTACAGCCTCGCTTTCAGCAACGGAACTTTGACGGTAAATCCGGCGGCGTTGACAGTGACGGCGGCGAACACAAACAAAATTTACGGCCAGACGATATCCTTTGCCGGAACCGAATTTTTTACCAGCGGCCTGGTCAACGGCGACACGGTAAGCCACGTCACTCTGGCCAGCAGCGGCGCGGCGGCGGCAGCCGGTGTCGCCGGCTCGCCGTATCCCATCAACGCCTCCAATGCGACCGGCGGCGGTCTCGCCAATTACCTCCTGACCTATCAGTCCGGAATTCTGACGGTGAATCCCGTGACGTTAACGGTGGCCGCCGACAACAAGACGCGCATATACAGCTTGACCAACCCGATCCTGACGGCGAGCGACAGCGGTTTCGTCAACGGCGAAGGACCGGACGTATTGTCCGGCAGCCCGTCATTAAACACCACGGCGACGCCGGGCAGCCCGCCGGGCGCTTACCCGATCACCATCGCCCTGGGAACGTTAAACAGCACGAATTACACGTTTGCCTTTACCAACGGAACCTTGACGGTGACGTCGGCGCCGGCGCCGGTGATTCTTTCGTTCGACGTGTCCAACCAGGTTTTCACCGTCACCTGGAGTTCGGTCTCGGGCGCTACCTACGAATTGCAGGCCGCCACCAATCTTTACAATGCCATTTGGAACAGCCTGGCGCCGGATGTAATCGCCTCGGGTCTCACCGCCAGTCGGACGAACGCCGTCAGCGCCGCGCCGCAACAATTCTACCGGCTGCTGCTCAAACCCGCCGGGCCGTGACTCTGTCATTGGTGGGAGGGGCGGACTCTGCGAGTCCCTGATTGCCGGATTATCTGAGATTGAGGGCTCGTGGAACTCACCCCTCCGGAATGAGGTTATATCTTCGCGCTCAATTCGTAATTCATGATGGACAGGCAGTAGATGGCCGCCGTTTCCACCCGCAGCACCAGGTTTCCCAGTGATATGGGCTGGGCGCCGGCGGATTCAATGGCCTTGAGTTCGTCCAGCGTGAAATCGCCTTCGGGGCCGATCCAGACGGCGGCGGTTTGCGGACGCCGGCCGTGCCGGGCCAGATATTCCTGGAAACAGTCGCGCGGATGACGGCGTTCGGTCTGCAACGAACCGACCAGGGACAGGTCAAAGGCTGAAGGGGCGGAACCCGGCTTCGGGTTGAGAATTTCTGCGATGGCCGCGGGCAGGGCGATTTCCGGCAGCCACGGCGCGCCGCATTGTTTGATGGCTTCCACGGCGACCTGTTGCCACTTTCTGCGTTTATCGGCGGCGTCCCGGGCGTCAAGCCGGGTGACGACGTGTTCAGTCAGCAGCGGCACGACGCGCCGTGCGCCCAGCTCGACGGCCTTTTGGATGATGGATTCGATGATTTTTCCCCGCGGCACGGCCTGGAACAGGGTGATGAAGCAGGGCGGCGGCGGCACGAACGCCTTTTTTACCACCCGCAACGATACCGATTGGCGGGCGCAATTTTCGACGGTGCAGAAAAATTCATTGCCGGCGCCGTCGAGCACCGTGACGGCATCGCCGGATTTGAGGCGCAGGACATGCAGCGCATGATGCGCCTCGCCGCCGTCGAGCCGGAGGACGTCGGCGGCGCAACTTTCAGGCGGCACATAAAAGCGGGGCGCGGACATGGGTTATTTATGATCTTTGATTTATGATTGGCAGGTCATCGTCGCAGCGTAACAGTTATGAACTCTTCTGAACTAAAACAACGAACCATGCAATCTGCCGTCCGGGTTTTGAAATTTGCGGATGCGCTGCCAAATAAACCGTCGGGACGAACGATTGCCAACCAGGCGGCAAGGAGTGGTACATCGGTCGCGGCCAATTATCGCGCCGCTTTGCGGGCCAAATTCCGGGCTGACTTTATAAACAAGATCACGATCGTTTTGGAGGAGGCAGACGAAACGGGATTTTGGATTGAACTGACAGAACTGGCGGGACTGCTTTCCTCCAAGCGCCTTGCCGCATTGCGGAATGAAGCGGAAGAGTTGATGAAAATATTCAATGCAACCCGCACTACCAGCCGTAATCATAAATCATAGATCATAAATCTCATCTCACCGGAACAGCTTTTTCGCCTTCTCAAAAAAGCTTTTGGTGATGGGATTGGCGTCTTCACCGCAGGATTCGGAAAATTCCTGCAATTTCAACTTTTGTTCCGCCGTCAGGCGGGTGGGGACCTCGATCTGGACCCGCACGTGCAAATCTCCGTGGCCGTAGCCCTGAAGATTTTTCAGGCCCTTGCCCTTGACGCGAAACACGGTGCCGGGCTGGGTTCCGGCGGGGATTTTGATCGTCGCCGGGCCGTCGAGCGTCGGCACGTCGATTTCCGCGCCGAGCGTGGCCTGGACAAAACTGACGGGCACCTCGCAGAGCAGGTCGTCGCCGTCCCGCTGGAAAATCTCATGCGCCTTGACATGCAGCACCACGTAAAGATCGCCGGGCGGCCCGCCGCGAAACCCCGCCTCTCCGTTGCCGGACGAGCGCAGGCGCGATCCGGCATCCACCCCGGCCGGGATGCGGAGTTTGATTTTCGACGACCGCTGGCGGCGTCCCTCGCCATGGCAGGTCTTGCAGGGTTTTTCCACGATGCGGCCGCTGCCTTTGCATTGCGGGCAGGTCTGCGCGATGCTGAAAATGCCCCGCGAGGTCAGCACCTGTCCGCGCCCGCCGCAGGCCGAACACGTCCGGATTTTTGAGCCGTATTCCATGCCGGTTCCGTCGCAATCGTCGCAGCGGTCGAGCTTGGCCACGGAGATTTCCTTTTCGCAGCCAAGCGCCGCCTCCTCGAGGGTGATCTGCAGATCATAACGCAAATCCTCGCCGCGCTGCGGCTGCGACGGGTCGCCGCCGCCGAAGAAACTCTCGAAGATGCTGCCGCCGCCGAACACCTCGCGGAAGATATCGAACGGATCATGGAAATTGCCGCCGGCCCGGCCGGCGCGGGCCCGGGGATCGAAGGCGGCGTGGCCGTACTGGTCGTAGGCCGCCCGCCGTTGCGGATCGCTCAATGCTTCGTATGCTTCGCCGATTTCCTTGAATTTTTCCTCGGCGGATTTGTCGCCCGGATTTTTGTCCGGATGAAATTTCACCGCCAGGCGGCGGTAGGCCTTCTTGATTTCGTCCTCGCTGGCCTCCCGGTTGACGCCCAGGACTTCGTAATAGTCGCGTTTGGACATGGATCAGGCGGCGGGTTTTTTGGCGACGATGACGGCGGCGGGCCGCAGCAGGCGCTCGCGCAATTTGTATCCTTTGCGGATTTGCTGGACCACCTGGCCTTCGGGCGCGTCACCGGTTTCCAACTGCGAAACCGCTTCGTGCAGCGTGGGGTCAAACGGTTTGCCGGCGGCGTCAATTTCTTCCAGGCCGGTTTCGGTGAGAATGCCCTTGAGCTGTTGCTGGATCATTTCAATGCCGGTCTGGAGCGAGGCCAGCTTGTCGCCGCCGGCCGATTGCGCCGCGGTCCGGGCCATTTCGAAATGATCGAGCACCGGCAGCAGCTTTTGCAAGAGGCCGGCGTTGGCGGATTGGATGGCTTCCAGCCGTTCGCGGGCGGCGCGCTTCTTGAAATTCTCGAAATCCGCGGTCGTGCGCAACAAACGGTCCCAGTGCTCGTCGGCTTTGGCGGCGCGTTCCTTGAGCCCATCCAGTTGTTCCTGGGTGATTTCCGCGGCGGAAATGGCGGCCGGCGGAGCGGCCGACTCGCCTGCTTCGGCCGCCGGAGGCGTCTGACCTTTGGGTGTGGATGTGTCCGTTTTCTTCATGCAATCGGCTCGATGCCATTGGCCTGGTGCCAATAACGTCGAGCCGACAAGATAGACAATTATGGTGAAACTGCAACAGGGATGAAGCGCCGGTAATGTGGGGCAGACATTCCTGTCTGTCGGTTAGGGGCGCTTTCCTGGAAGCCCGGGGAACCGGCAGACTGGAAAGCTGCCCTACACGTGAGCCCGTCAGTTGGGTGGGACAATTTTCTGGAAGCCGGGAAGGTTCCGGATGGAATCAAATCGCTGATCTTTGCGCGCCTCCAACAACAAATCGCGGGCCGCGGAATTGGTTTTGTGGCGCTGGGTGCTGAGGTCGATCGCCCGGCTGAGATCCTGCAGGGCCTGGTCCTGTTTGCCGAGAACGGTTTCCAAGGCGGCCAGATCGTACCACGGTTCGGGCTGGCTGGGCGCGAGAACGGTCAGTTTCTGGATGACGCCTTCCAGTTTGGGAAGATTTCCCATCCCGGCATAGGTTTGGGCGATGAAACCCACTTCGCTCGGATTGATTTTGGGTTCGGCCAGTGCCTGGTCGAACAGCGAGATGGCCCGGTTGGTCTGTTGCATCTGGAGATAGACGTTGGCCAGGGTCAGAACGTTCTGGATATTGGCCGGGTTGGTCCGCGCCTCGTCTTCCATGTGTTGCACCTGGGTTTCCACCTGGGCCCGCGCCGCGGTTTGAGCTTTAATATCGCCCAACTGTTTCACCAGTTGTTTCACCTGATCGTTGTTCGGATCGAGCTTGTAACAGGTCTGGGCCACCAGGAGCGCATCATCGGCGCGCTGGTATTGCAGCAGGAAATTGATGTAGCGGAACACGGCTTCCGGGCTGTAGGGGCAGAAGGCAAAGGATTGTTTGAACGCAAAATCCGTTTCCCGCCGCAGCGCTTCGGTGCCGGCCGGTGTTTTCTGGCGGTATTCATCCGGGCACTGCGGGCTGATGCGCCAGGCGTAAACGCCGGCAATCGAGCTGCGCAGTTTGGAAAAGGCCTTTTGGGCGGATTCGTCGCGGACAAACCGGAGGTCGCCTTTGAAACCGGTGTAATCGTGCTGCAGGTAGACTTTGTTGATGAAGTCGACGATTTCCTGGACCGACGTGTCGTAGGTGATCCAGTTGCCGATCAGCCGGTCGGAATACTTGCTCCAAAAAGCGTGATCCCGCCGGAATACGAGGTCGGGGAGTTCCGGCAGCGGATTGCGGTTGATCTTCATGATGATGCCGAACGGCGTTTCGTACGGATACATCCACTGCAACGGGAAGCTTTCCTCGACGTAAAACTCGTTGTTCGGGCAATGGTCGAAAATGACCTTGCACAGGAAGCCATTGATCATCATCACGGCCACCTGTCCGCTGACCTGCATTCTGCCGCTGGGATCCACCCGCACGTCTTCGCCGGGCATCAGTTGGCCGGTTTGCATCCGGCGTTGCGCATCTTCCAGATAATCCTGGAAACAGCGCTGCGAATCCTCGGGGCTGGGAATGTAGATTTCCCGGTCCGGATAAACGCCGCCGAGGCTTTTGGCAATTTCATCCGGGTAGGCGGCTTCGAGCAGGAGCCGGTTCAGGCGGACCCGGGTGTCGCCCTGGGGATTTTGCTCGATAAACTGACGGAGATAATCCGAAATCTTCACCTGGGCAAACCGGTTGGTGTCGTAGATGGGCGGTTTGTCCAGCAGCTGGTTCCATTCGTCGACCAGCGCGGCCCGGATCTGGCTCTCGCCGGCTTTGCTGGTGATTAAATTCTGCGTCGGCCGGCTGAGGTTCTGGAACAGCCAGCGGGAAAGCGGGTCCTGGCTGGAGTGCAGTTTGGCCACCAGCGACGGCAGTTTGATGAAGTCCGAATCCTGGAACCACGAGGTGGACACGCGCCAGCGCTTTTCGATGCGGGCGCCGCGGGCCATGAAATAGGTGTCCAGCGGCGACACCAGCCGGGCCAGGAAATTGGTCTGATACGGCGGGTCTTTGCACAGGGTGCGGACCAACTCGCTGAAGAACGGCGGGTCAATCTGCTGGCTGCGAAAATATTGGGCGCGGAGATAATCCAGATACGTGCCGTCGGCCAGGGCATTCTGGGTGATGAGATAGACATCGCGCCGGTCAAAATTCTGGTCCTGGGCCGGGAGGCAGTTATGCGGCAGGAAACTGTCGCAGAAAATCATGTAGGTCGGGCAAAACCGGCCGGGATCGGTGCCGCCGAACAAAATGGTGTTCCGGTCCATTTCCGGATAGATGAGATCGCCGTTGGGGCCTTTCATCATCTGTTCGCGAAGTTTGGCGTCGTAGGTGAGCTTGCCGTCCGGCCCGGGGAACGGCGGCGTGAACATGTCGTGTCCAAACCAGTAACCGAACCAATGATCGCGCTGCTCGCTGCGGGCCCAATGCGTCAGGGCGGAATAAATCGGCATGGCGGAAAACAACGCCAGCGTGATGAGCACCGGGCCGCGGTTGCGGTACAGCGCCAGCGCCAAGATGAACACAAACGGGATGGTAAACAGAATCAGGTTGCCGTAGACGGGCAGGCCGCCCTGGTCTTTGGCAAAGGCCTTGGCAATCCAGTGCGGCAGTTCGAAGAGACCGACTGTGCCCCCGGGGCCGAAATAGTGGGTGCCCATGGCGTCCCAGAGGCAATAGATTCCCACCAACGCCGCAAACACGCCGCCCAGCACGCCCCAGCGCCGGAACACGGTATAGTGCGTGGCCATGAACGCGGCAATCAACGCCATGCCGTAGCCGGCCATCAGCGCCACGATGCCATGGGAAGAAATGAAAAACACCTTGTTCAAGTCCGCCGTCTGGCGGTCGGGCGTGACGTTCATCAGGACCATCAGCAGGACGCCGATGCAGAGGTAGATCGAGACCAGGCCGATGATCCAGGCGCGTTCCCGCTTCTGCATTTTGAAGAAGAACAGCAGCGGCACCAGGGCGACGAAGACGATGATCCAATTGAATTCGCCGGCGACATCGCCGACCAGGATATTCATCTGCATGATGAACCGGCCGGGATCATGAAACGGGTTCGACGGGTTGGCCTGTTCATATTGGCCGCGGCTCAGGGCATGGAAGAATCCCTCGACGGTCCGGGGATAACCCCACTGCATCGGCGGATCGGTCATGCCCGCGATGGGCTCATAGAAATAAAAGGAAATGCCAAGAGCGTACAGCACCAGCATGACAATGCACGGCCACCATTCGGTCAGGATCTTTTTGGTCTGGATGGTGAGGATAATGCAACCGATGATGGAACCGACGCCGATGATATGGAACAGCGCGCCGACCATGGGATTGGCCAGGGCTGACAGGAGGGAGGGGACCAGTTGATGGAAATAGGCGTACATCAGCGCCACGTAAATGACGCCGTTGCCGAGCAGGACATCGCGTCCCAACCGGGGTTGGGCGGCGATGATGGCGGCTTCGATGCCCATGGCGGCAATGAGCAGAGTCTGGTGGATGGTGGCGCAGATGCCGAAAAAGAACATGGCGATATACAGGTATCGCCGCTGGTGCGGGGCATAAATCCAGCGCAGGATACAGAGGAGAACGATCATCACCCACGGCACGCCGAACAGCGAGATGCGGTTGATGGCGACCGATTCGCTCCACATGACGCCGCCCAGCCCGAGCAGGAGGCCGGCGACAATGCCGGACACCACGCAGATGGCGTTTTCCCAGCGGCCGGCGATGTCGCGAAGTTCCTCGATGCCTTCCATGAGCATGCTGCTGCCGCGCGAGACGATGAAGGCCACCAGGCCGCAGGCGAAGGCGGCGGCGGTTGCTTCACCCACTTCCACCCGCCAGGTCACGTTGCCGATCGGCAACAGCTTCGTCCACAGCCACGAATAGATGGCCCAGAACGGATATCCCGGCGGATGGGGAATGCCCGCGTAAAAGGAGCCGGTGCAAAGTTCGCCGGAATCTTCCAGGGTCAGCTCGGGCGCCAACGTCAGGAAATAGACGATCCAGATCACTCCAAAGGCCACGATCATCGCGAACCAGTCGATGGGCCGGAAGAGCGGCGGCACGCTTCCGGATGTGGGCGTGAGGTTGCCGGCGGACGGTTTGCCGGTCGGACCTTTGTTATTCTTCAATTTTTGCTTTTCCATTTGGGTCAGTCGTTTGTTCTTCCGGACGGCATGAAGTTGAAAATAGAACCGGAACGGCTGAGGTTTGTCGATTCAAAAGTGGCGGGCAGAATATTGCGTTCGATTTGCGATGAACCGCCGGGAAGATAAGCCACTGCGTTTCCGTTACTTAAAATCATGGCAAACAGCGGTTCGTGGCGGGACGAGGTCATGGTCAGGCTGGCGTCCTGCCGGACGGCGGCAATGAACAGCAGCAGGCACACCGTCGCCGGCGCCAGCCAGTTCAGCATCCGAACCAGTTCAAGTCGGGCGGGCGGCGGTGCAAAGAGTCGTTGCTGGATGGCCGCCGATGGACGGCGGGGTTTCCAGGAACTTAATTGATTCTCCAACGAGTTCGTCTCTTTCATACGTTGTCCTTTCCAGGCAGAGTTTGATCTTGTGCAGGCCGTAGCGGTATCGTCCGGCTGCGGTGTTGGGTGAAATGTCCAGCAATTCGCCGATTTCCTCGAACGTGTAGTGATGCCAGATTTTCAACACAATCACTTCGCGCTGTTCCACCGGGAGCCGCACAAGGCAGTCCATGGCCAGGCGCTCCGCCGGATCTTCTCCGACCGCTTTTTCGAACCATCGGCTTGATTCCAGTTCGCGGGTCAGCCGCCGCCACAGGGAGCGCTTGTAATTCCGCGCCTGGTTGCGATAACTGCGCACGCAATAATGCTCCATCCGGTCCGGCGGCTCCGGCTTTTGCAGGAGCGCCATGAAGGTTTCCTGCAAAACGTCCTCCGCTTCACCATGGCTCAGCCCCAGGGCACGGCCATACAGGATCAGTTCGGTCGCTTTTTGCCGGTACAGGTTTTCTCGCCAATCGCTCACGGTTTCACTCCATAGACACCCACGGCGGGGAAATTGTATAAACATTATTCCTTTAACCGTCCGCAAACCCGAAATCAACCGTTTTTCCAGCGGTTTTCGAAGGTTTCCAGGATCAATTCCAACCCAATAAATGCCCGCCGTGCCAGGTCAAAAACGCTAGGATCCAGGCCAGAGCACCCATGTAAAGCCATTGGAACAGCGGCCATTTCCAGGAATTGGTCTCGCGCCGCACCACCGCCACCGTGCTGGCGCATTGCAGCGCAAAGACATAGAACACCATCAGCGTGATCGCCAGCAACGGCGTGTAAAGCGGCGAACCGTCCTTCCGCGTTTGCCGCTGCAGTGCCGCCTGCAGATCCTGCGTGTTGTCCGTGGCCTCGTCTCCCCCTCCCACGTTGTAGACGGTGGACATGGTGCTGACAAAAACCTCCCGCGCGGCAAAGGAACCGATGATGCCGATGCCCATCTTCCAGTCAAAGCCCAGCGGCGCAATAACCGGTTCGAGCGCCCGGCCCATTTTACCGGCGAAACTGCTCCGCAATTTTTCGCCCGATTCCTGCTTGTCCAGGTCCTGACATTGTTGAAAGGCCGTCACCTGGTCCGGTGACCAGGTCAGCAATGGCCCGAGCGCCGTTCCGGCCGGTGTGGTGCCGGTGGCCACCGCGCGATAACCGGGCGGAACATTGGTCGCCTGGTTCGTATCGACGAGGGAATAGTTGACCAGTTCCAGCGATTTTTTTTGCAGCTCGTCGGGACCGGTGACATTCGGGAACAATTTTGCCGTCAGTTGGATCCTTTGGTCCTGGAATTGCCGGTCAACGGCGGAATTTTTCGGGTACGTCGCCAGGAACCAGAGCAGGATGTTGATGCCGAGGATCACCGTGCCGGCCCGCCGGAGGAACAACCGCGACCGTTCCCACATATGCCGGGCCACCACGCGCAGCAGCGGACGTTTGTACGGCGGCAACTCCATGATCAGCATCGGCGGTTCGCCTTTCAGCAGCGTCTTTTTGAACAACCACGCCATCAGCAGCGCCATGACCGTCCCGAGCAGATACATCACCAGCATGGTCAGGCCCTGGAGTTTCAGGACGCCGAGCACCCGGATATCCGGAATGCACGCGCCGATGAGCAGGGTGTAGACCGGCAGCCGCGCCGAACAGCTCATCAGCGGCGCCACCAGGATGGTCACCAGCCGGTCTTTCGGCGTTTCGATCGTGCGCGTGGCCATGATGCCGGGAATGGCGCAGGCATAGGAACTCAACATGGGAATGAAACTTTTTCCGTGCAATCCCACCTTGCTCATCAGCCGGTCCATTAAAAACGCCGCGCGGGCCATGTAACCGGTGTCTTCCAGAAAACCGATGAACAGGAACAGCAGCAGAATCTGCGGCAGGAACACCACCACGGCGCCAACACCGGCGATGACTCCGCTGACCAGCAGGCTGTGCAGGTCGCCGGGCGGCAGCAGGTGGCCGACCAGGGTTCCGATCCAGCCCACGCCGTTCTTCAGCAGGTCCATCGGCAATTGGGCGAACGTGAAAATGCTCTGGAACATCAGCGTCATGATGCCGATGAAAATGAGCGTGCCCCAGATTTTGTGCGTCAGCACCCGGTCCAGTTTGTCGCTGAACGTTTCGCCCGGCGGCGCGAGTTCGGCGGTGACGGCCTGTTGAATTTCCGCGACCCGGGCGTAACGCCATTCGATGGGCGCGCCGCGCCAGTCGACGCCGTTGGTTTCCAGCCGCCTGCGGGCGGCGGCCACCGCGTCCTGGATTTTTTGCGGATAATGTTCGCGGCTCGACGCCAGCGCCTTTTCATTGCTGAGCAGGAGCAGGGCTTCGGCGGTGGCCTGCAACCGCCGTTCCTTGAACGTGTCCGCCAGAAGGTCCGCCAGCCCGGTGGCTTCAATCCGGAACCGCCCGGGCAACTGGCAGAACAGGCGCGGCTTGATCTCCACCGGGTTCCGGAGGGTGGCGACGATTTTTGCCCGCAATTCCGGAACGCCGCGGCCGTTGCTTGCCACAATGGGAAGCACCGGTGCGCCGAGCGCTCCGGCCAGTTGGGCATCGTCGACGTGGTACCCGTTGTTCTCGGCCACGTCCACCATGTTCAGCGCGATGAGCGTCGGGTGCCCCAGTTCGATGACCTGGGTGGTGTAATAAAGATTCCGCTGGAGATTGGAGGCGTCGACGACCACCACGATCAATGTGGGCGGCGGCAGTTCGGGCAGGCGATGGAGCAGGACATCGCGCGAAATCTGTTCATCGAGCGAGTTGGGGCTGAGGCTGTAGGTGCCGGGCAGGTCGAGGACGCGGACATCCATTCCGGCCGGGGCGCCGAGGAGCCGGCCTTCCTTGCGTTCGACGGTGACGCCGGCGTAGTTGCCGACTTTGGCGCGCAATCCGGTCAGCGCGTTGAACAGGGTGGTCTTGCCGCAGTTCGGGTTGCCGGTCAGGATGACGTAGGGTGGCGCTGGATTGGCGGAGGGGCCGTCGCTCATCGTCGTGGGCGCGAGGTGCTCAGGAATTGGGTTTGACCAGGATCTGTTCGGCCTCGTGCTTGCGCAAGGTGAGATTGTAGCCGCGGACTTTGATTTCGACCGGGTCACCGAGCGGCGCGAACCGGACGAGTTCGACCGGCGTGCCGACCAGCAGGCCCATTTCCATCAGCCGCGGACGGCTTTCGGGGGGGAGTTTGATCTCGGTCACAATCGCCGTCGTACCCAGGGCAACCGAACTCAGCGGTTGGGGATCGCCGGCCATAGGTTACGCGGCTTTGGGCGATGACACCGGTTCAACCAGGATGGCCTTGGCCAGTTTTTCGCTCAGGGCGAGGCGGGCATTGCAGACCTGGCAAATGACATTGGCCTCGCTGCTCAGGAGCTTGACGCGTTGTTCCTCGCCGAGACCCATCTCCCGCAAACGATCGCGCATTTCATCTGAAGCCACGAGTTCCTTGATGCACACGGTCGTGCCGGCGGCCACGTGGCTCAGCGGGCAGACAGAAGGCCCGGCACATTGACCTTCAACCACTTTGAATGCGGGCGCCTGTTTCTTCACGACGACACAGCGTAAGTCATTGTTTGCGATGAGACAAGCGGGTTTTTGCTGCGGACTTCGCAATTTTTGCTTCTGGTTTTGAATAGTTCAGGCAAAATCAGGCCGGATTATTTCAGAAGCAACATGTACTCCGGGAAAAAAATCGTCGTGGTGATGCCGGCTTACAATGCGGCGCAGACCGTGCGCCGGACCTACGACGAAGTGCGCGAACAGGGCATCGTGGATGAGATCATCCTGGTGGACGACCGCAGTCGCGACGAGACGGTGGCGGTGGCGAAATCGTTGCCCGGCGTGCGGGTGCATGTGCACGAACAGAATACCGGCTACGGCGGCAACCAGAAGACCTGCTACCGGCTCGCCCTGGAGGCCGGGGCGGATATCGTCATCATGATCCACCCGGACTATCAGTACACGCCGAAGCTGATTCCGGCGATGGCTTCCATCATCGCCAACGGACTGCATCCGTGCGTGCTGGGCAGCCGCATTCTGGGCGGATATTCGCTGCGGGGCGGGATGCCGGTCTGGAAATACATCGCCAACCGGTTTCTGACGGCGGCGGAAAACCTGCTGCTGGGAGCGAAACTATCAGAATATCATACCGGTTACCGCGCGTTCTCGCGGACGTTGCTGGAGACCCTCGATCTGTCAAAGAATTCCGACGATTTCGTTTTCGACAACCAGATGCTGGCGCAGATTTTGTGGCACGACTTCACCATCGGCGAGGTGAGTTGTCCCACGAAATACTTCAAGGAGGCGTCTTCGATCAATTTCCGGCGCAGCGTCAAATACGGTCTGGGCTGCCTGGCGATCGGCGGGCAATTCCGGCTGGCGAAAATGGGCCTGCTGAAACCGGCGCTGTTCAGTTCAGCACCGCGGCCAGGCGCGACTTCTTGCGATTGACGGTGGAGCGGGGCAGGACGCCGGCCTTGACGGCCTTGTCGAATGCCGAATGGACGCCGGGCAGCAATTTGGCCGCTTCATCCCTTTTGCCGTCGGCCAGCAGGGCGCGGTAATCCTTTTCCAGGCGGCGCAGACGCGATTTGACGCTGAGGTTATGCTGATGTTTGCGTTCGTTGCCCCGGGCCCGGCGTTCGGCTGATTTCGTATTCGGCATATAAAAGTCGTTTTCGCTAAAAGGCTGGCGAATTTAGCGAAAGACCGCCCAATGTCAATAACGAAAAAACCGCATCGCGCTTTACTTTCGGGCCGTTTGAGTGTTTGTTGTTGTCCGAAAATCGGGAAGGCAGTCGCTGTCCACGAATGAATAAAAAATTGCAGGTGCTGCATCTGGAGGACGAGCCGGATTTTGCCGAGCTGGTCCGCTCGATGTTTGCCCAGGACGGGTTGGAGGCGGATATCCAGTGTGTCAGCACGCAAGCCACCCTGGAGGAGGCGTTGAACCGCGGAGGCTTCGACCTCATCATCTCCGACTATCATCTGCCGTCCTATTCCGGTCTGGATGCGCTGGCCCTGGTGCGCCGGAAGAATCCGCATATCCCGTTTATTCTCGTCTCCGGCACCATCGGCGAACAGGCGGCGATCGAAAGCCTCAAGGCGGGAGCGACGGATTACCTGCTGAAGCAGCACCCGGATCGCCTGCCGTCCGCCGTCCGCCGCGCCGTGCAGGAGGCGGAAGAACGGGCCCGGCTCCGGGCTGCGGAACTCGAGCTGGTCCGGCGGGAAAAATATTTTCGTACGCTGACGGAAAATTCCCTGGACGTGCTGGCCATCCTGAGCCGGGAAGGGAATTATATTTACGCCACCCCCTCGGTCGAACGGGTGAAAGGTTATACGGCGGATGAGTTGCGCGGCCGGTCCATCCTGGATTTCGTCCATTCCGAAGATGTGCCGCAGGTCAAGGAAGCCCTCCAGTTTGCCATCGATCATCCCGACCGCACCGTCAAGATCCAGTTCCGGCACGAGAACAAAGCCGGCGGCTGGCGCCACCTGGAGCTGGTCGGCCAGAATCGCCTGACAGACCCGGAAATCGGCGGCCTGGTCGTCAATTGCCGCGACGTGACGGATCGCTGGCGCGCGGAAGAGGAACTGCGCAACAGCGAAAAACAGTATCGCCTCCTGTTCCACGGCAATCCGAATCCGATGTGGGTGTTTGACCTGGAAACGCAGGCTTTTCTCGAGGTCAACGAGGCCGCCATCAAGCATTACGGCTATTCGCGCGAGGAATTTCTGACCAAAACGATGGCCGATATTCCGCCATCGGAAAAAAACGGCGAGGCGGCCAAACCGGTTACCGCCGACAGCGCCGGACGCAACCTCATCTGGCGCCATCGCCGCAAAGACGGGAGCCTGATCGATGTGGAGATCTTCTGGAGCCCGATTGCGTTCGGCGAACGTTTTGCTGCGCTGGCCATGGCCACCGACGTCACCGAACGCCTGCGCACGGAACATCGCAACGCCATCTTTTCCAAGCTCGGCCACCAGCTCAGTTCGGCCACCAGCAGCGCCGAGGCGGCCAAGGTCATCTGTGAAACCGCCGACGCGCTTTTCAAATGGGACGATTTCGCGCTCGACCTCTATTTTGCGGAGCGCGACGAGGTGTTTTCGCTGCTGACCATTACCACCGTCGGCGGGCAGCGGGTGGAAATTCCCTCGTCGGCCCAGCCCAAAACCTCCAACGCCCTGGTCCAGCGCGTCATTAAAAAAGGCCCGGAACTGCTGTCTTCGTTCGAAGCCAAACAATTTTCCGCCATCACCATGCTGGCGCCGATCCGCAAGGGCGACCTGGTGATCGGCATCCTGTTCATTCAAAGCCATACCCCCGGCGCCTACACGAATCGCGACCTGGAGGTGATGCAGACGCTGGCCGACCAGTGCAGCGGCGCGCTGGAGCGCGTCCGGGCCGAACAGGGCTTGCGCGAAAGCCAGCAGCGCTTCCGCGATCTGTTCGAAAATTCGCCCGACGCCATCTTCGTCGAAGACCTCGACGGCATGGTATTGGACGTCAATTTTGCCGCGTGCGTGTTGCATGGCCTGACGCGCGAGCAACTGGTCGGCAAAAATGCTCTGACGGATCTCGTGCCGCCGGGCCGCCGGGAGAATGCCCAGCGCGATTTCCAGAAGCTCGTCAACGGCAAGCTGTCCTGGGTGGAAGGCGAAAGCCTCACCGCCGACGGCAATGTGACGCCGATTGAAATCCGCGCCGGGCGCGTGGAATACAACGGCAAGCCGGCGCTGCTGCTGCATTTGCGCGACATCAGCGAGCGGCGCGCGGCCGAGGCCGCGGTGCAAAGCTCCGAAATGCTGTTCCGGTCCGTCTGGGAAAATTCCGTGGACGGCATGCGGTTGACCGATGAGAACGGCATTATCATCGCCGTCAACAAGGCCTACTGCGAACTGGTGGACATGAAAGCGGAGGACCTGGAAGGCAAGATGTTTACCAGCGTCTATGCCGACTCCGAAAATCCCGACCTCATGCTGGAACGGCATCGCGAACATTTTCACGCGCGCGCGGCCAACCGGAAAATTCAGGGGGAATACACCCTGCGCAACGGCCACACCATGTCGCTGGAAGTCACCGATTCGTTCATTGAATTGCACGGCCAGCCGCTGCTGCTGTTCAGCCTGTTTCGCGACGTTACCACCCAACGGCGCCTGGAAGAGCAGTTGCGCCAGTCGCAGAAGATGGAGGCCATCGGCCAGCTCGCCGGCGGCGTGGCGCACGACTTCAACAACATCCTGACGGTCATTCACGGCCATTCATCGCTGTTGCAGGCGTCGGATCTCGACGATGGCGCCATGCGGTCGGCCCAGCAGATCACCCAGGCCGCCGAGCGGGCGGCTGCTTTGACGCGGCAATTGCTCACCTTCAGCCGCCGCCAGCTCATCCAGCCCAAGAAGCTGGATATGAACAAAATCGTCAACAACATGACCGACCTGCTGGCGCGGTTATTGGGCGAGGACGTGATGTTGCAGTTGAATTACTCGCTGGCGCCGGCCATGGTGGAGGCGGACGTGGGCATGATGGAACAGGTCCTGCTGAACCTCGCCGTCAATTCACGCGATGCCATGCCCAAGGGCGGACAACTGGCGGTCCGCATCGTCATCCTGGACGTGAATGACGCCCACGTGCAGAACCATCCTGAGGCGCGCCTCGGGCGGTTTGTCAGTGTCAGCACTTCCGACACCGGCTGCGGCATTCCGGCGGAAAACATCCAGCGCATTTTTGAACCGTTTTTCACCACCAAAGAAGTCGGGCGCGGCACCGGCCTGGGGCTCGCCACCGTTTACGGCATTGTGAAACAGCACCAGGGCTGGATTGAAGTGGAAAGCACGATCGGCAAGGGCACAACCTTCCGCATTTTTATCCCCTACGCCGGGTCCGGTCCGGCCGATACCGAGCGGCCTTCCACGCAGGTCACCGTCCGCGGCGGCACCGAAACGATATTGCTGGTGGAAGACGAAAAACCGGTGCGCGAGCTCGTTTCCCGCGTGCTCCAGAAATACGGTTACAAGATTCTCATGGCCGGCAGCGGCGCCGAAGCGGTGGGCGTCTGGAACCAGCACAAGGATGAAATCTCCCTGCTGTTCACCGACCTGGTGATGCCCGACAACATGAACGGGCGTGAGCTGGCGGAAAAGTTGCGCTCGGAGCGCGCCGGCCTGAAAGTGATTTTCACCAGCGGTTACAGCGCGGACATCGTGGGAAAGGATTTCAAACTGGAGCCGGAACTGAATTTCCTGCAGAAACCCTACCAGCCGCAGACCCTGGCCCTGACCATCCGCCGCTGTCTGGACGACAAGCAGGTGTGAACCGATGCGGGCGTAACCGGTTCATCGGCCCGGCGTGACCAGCAAGTCTCCCGTGTCATTTACCGAAGTTGCGAACACCGGTAAATCGCGGCGGGCCGGCCCATGGATCACGTGGCCAGCGGGATTAAACGTCGAACCATGGCAGGGGCAGTAGAAGGAGTGGTCCCGTTCGACGGCCAGTTTGCATTTTCGATGCGTGCAAATTGACGAAAGCGCGAACAGCTTTTCTCCCTGCCGGACGATGAAGAATCCCTGATTGTGAAAAGCCGCATACACGCCATCAGCGCCATAGTTGCCGGCCGGTCCCGCATTCACCGCGCGGCCGGCGCCGGGTGACGAATCTTCCATCGAACGGCAACCGGCGGCGAAACCCGCCGTCAAAATCAAGAACTCCCGCCGGTTGATTTTCATGCCCGAATATTGCCCGAATCCCTCAGAATTCAAACACCAGACTGGTGATAATGCCCCAATGAGTCTCCAGGCGCGCGGTATTGTTCAACGGGAAAACGACGCCAATGCCCGGCCGCGGCTGAATACGGCCGATGGACTTGAGATTGACGCGGATGGCTGCGTCTCCCCGCAAGCTGTTCTGGCCCGGGTTATCCTTGTTCAATTCGGTCTCTCCGATTAACTCAAAAACCGGCATCACCTGCTCCACGCCGGGCAACGGCAACCGGTCATGCTGCCAGGCATAACCAAAGACAAAACCATATTCAAAGGTCTGCAGGCCCCCATCGCCGCCGGGACCAAATAACGTGGAATAACCGAAAATCGATTGGGCCGTAAAATTCCCGACTTTCAAATCATCGAAGATTTTTGGCACCAGTTCGGCATTTTTGCTGACGGCGGAATCCGTGGGAATGCCGGTCTCAATCCCGGCGCCGATGGTCGAATCCAGCAGTCCGTGAGGCGAGACATGCTGATAGACGGGACAGCGCGCGCCGAAATCGATGTTATCCAAACCCCGGGTGGTCGTTCCGTCCGACACGTCCCGTTCGTAGGGCACCTCCAATTCCAGAGTCACAAGGCCAAACCCCATTTCCACTTCCGGATGGATGATATCCGTTTTCGCGCCGCCGGCTTCGGTATGCAGCCAGTCCAATCTCGCCTCACCCGTTTCCAGGTCCGAATCGTCCACCAGGAACGGTTCGGGAAAGACGCCCAGTCCATATTCGCTCCGGCTGTCCAGCCAGCCGAAGAGGCCGTGACGAGCGTCCGGTGGCGACACCACAACCGCCGGTTCATTCGTGAGCGCTGACTGGCCGGAACGGGCCGCCAATGCGCAGAGGCAAACCACGATCAGTATTTTTCCCATGGCGGACACAATAGGAAACGCCCCGGAAATCCGCTTCCGTCTGTTTGCGATTAATTGGCGGCAAATTGCCCCGGCTAACGGCCCTTTTGGGCTGGCGTCTTGAGCGGATACAATCCGGGGCAGCAGCCAAACGCCTGATGAAATGCGGTGCTGAAATGGCTCAAACTGTTGTAGCCCACTTCCAGCGCCGCTTCGGTGACGTTGTAGTCACCGGACTTCAGCAGTTCAGCCGCCTTCTCCAGGCGCAACTGCCGCAGGTATTGCGTGATGGTCTGGCCCGTATGCGCCGAGAAAATGCGGCTCAGATAAAAATGACTGCACCCGATTTTTTTTCCCAATTCCTCGAGCGGCGGCGGGTCCGCGAGATTCTGCCGGAGCAGAAAGATGACCTGCTCGACGCGTTCCTGGGCCAGGCGTTGCTGCCGCGTGCAGAGCCATTCCTTTTCCGGCGGCGGTTGGAGAAGAAAGCTCACCGCCAGTTCCAGCGCCTTGCATTGATACCACAACGGCTGTGCAGCGGCATAAACCGGCGGCTGACGCAACGTGTTGATCAGTTGCCGGTGGCCGGCACTGAGTCGGACCGTGCTGCCGGAAACCGGCTGGCACGGACAGTTTTGAATGGCCGCACAAACCGAAGGATGCAATGTGGCATCCAGGCCCGAAAGGTGCCTGGCCAGGAACGGGCATGAAAATTCCACCGTAAGAAACCGGTGCTGTTGCCGCGCCGCGCGGCCGGCGGTGAGCGGCACGTCCTGATGGCGGTAAAAACCGGCCGTATTGGGCGCAAATTCGACCCGGCTGCCGTGGCCTTCCACGTAACCATGGCCCTCAAGATTCAGGCACAATTCCAGGCAACCGGGATGGAAACTCGCCGCCCAGTCGAGTTCACGTTGCGCGTAGAAATCATGCCATTCAATGCTGTACCCCACGCCGCGGAAATTGCCGAACAACGGCTGCCAGCCGGCGCCAACGTCGCGCCACGCGCCCGCCTCGGTGAAGGCAGTGGCGTGTCGCCCGGATTGTTTCCGATTTGAATCGGCGCGGACCATTGCGAATGGTTGATTTTCCTATACCTCCCGATCATTGGCAAGTTGCAACGGACACGCGGGCAGGCAGGTATGGCTCGTAACAAGGTCATCTCCCCGGGTGAAATCAGCCAAAAAACGATGAGGAAATCGGCCGGAATGGGGCTGAGCCGGGTCGTGCTAATTGCAAGACGCCAATGCCAAAGGCACGGTCAGGCCGTTCATTTAACTGATATCTAAACTTATTCGCCTGCAACATCAGGAGGGCTTCAAACATTTCGGAAATTAAACACAGGAAAAACGGCGGACCTCTAATATTGGTAGAAAACAGAGGCGGAGAAGTACGGTGGCCCGGCTTCGCTGCCATAGAGAAAGGGAACAGCATATGAATGGAAGTACAGCAAGTCATCCCCTGCACAGGTTTACGCCTGAAACGATTGCCGGCGGCTCGGTTACGGAAGGCATCGGCGCATTCAGCGCCATCGTTCTGGCAATCCTTGGTCTGGCAGGGTTATTTACCAACATCGTGGCCTCGGCGGCTACGATCGTCGTCGGCGCCGTTTTTCTGGCAGACAGTCTGCTGGCCAGGGCGGCGATCCAAACGTTAAGATCGCAAAGCTCGTCAACCGGCATTGGCGGGGGTGTGGGCGCGGGTTTCTTCGGCGGTATCGCAGGCATGGTCCTGGGCATCCTGTCGTTTTTTAACCCGATGCCTGAACGTTTGATCTCCGCGGCCGTGCTGGTGCTGGGCGCCGCGCTTTTTTTGAGCGGCGGTACGCTCGCGCGGCTCACGACCCTGTTAAGCCCGCAAGGAGCCGTCGCGGTGCCGTCTTCAGGCACCGCCTTTGTGGGCCTGGCGGTCACGGTGCTGGGAATCCTCGCCGTCATTGGCCTGGTTCCGATGACCCTGGCGCTGGTCGGGTTGTTGAGCCTGGGTGCGGGTGCCCTCTTCAGCTCACCGAATGAGGCGCATACTGAAACCGCCTGATTGAATCCCATCCAAGGCGTAAAATGGAAATTTCATTTTACGCCTTTTCATCGGATGATTGCCTGTATCCCGGAGCGCCGGGCACTGACCCGGCGTTTAGAAAACGTTGGCTGACGCCGGGGCGGTGCCGGCGCTCCGGAGATCCCACCAGGCTGGGTGGCACGAACGGGCCTGACACTTCCAACTTTTCTTTGCCCGTCGCTTACGGTTAAATTCCGGGCATGATAATCGCGCCTTCGTTGCTCGCTTCCAATCACGCCAAATTCGGCGAGGAAGCCCGGCGAGCTGACCGTTCCGGTGCGGAGTGGCTGCACCTCGACATCATGGACGGCCATTTCGTTCCCAATATTTCCTTCGGCCCGGAAGTCGTCCGCGCCGTCCGGCCGCTGACGAAGATGTTTTTCGACGTTCACCTCATGTGTTCCAAGCCGGAAATCCTGTTCGAACCGTTTGCCCGGGCCGGCGCCGACCAGATGATCATCCATGCCGAACTCGGCGACCAGGTGGAGCCGCTCATCTGGAAGATCAAGAAACTCGGCAAGAAGGTCGGACTCGCCGTCAATCCGCCCACCGCCGTCACCGCAACGCAGCCGTACCTGGAACAGATCGATATGCTGCTGGTGATGACGGTGAATCCGGGTTTTGGCGGGCAGTCGTTCATTCACGAATGCCTGCCGAAGGTCCAGCAGGCGGAAGCCTGGCGGCGGGAACGCAAATTGCCCTACCGCATCGAGGTGGACGGCGGCATCAACTTCCAGACCGCCGCCGAGTGCGCCCGGGCCGGCGCGGACACCTTTGTCAGCGGCACCGGCCTGTTCGCCCACCGCAACATGAAGGCCGCGGTCAAAAAACTGCGGCAAATCATCCAGGACCACGACCCGGCCCTGGCGGATTTGAAGGTTTGACCTTTTGCCTTATGTCCCGGATTCAATTCGGCACGGACGGCTGGCGCGCGGTCATCGCGGAGGATTTTACGTTTGCCAACGTGGCGCGCGTCGCGCAGGCCACGGCGGATTACTGGAAATCTGAAGTCAGAAGTCGGAAATCAGAAGTTTTTGGACGCGAATTAAAAATCGTCGTCGGCTACGACCGCCGCTTTCTGTCCGACCGGTTTGCCCGGACGACCGCGGAGGTTTTCGCGGGAAATGATTTTCACGTGGTCCTGACGCCTGAGCCCAGCCCGACCCCATCGGTTTCGTTCGCCGTCAAGGCGCAGCGCGCTGTGGGCGGGGTGATGATTACCGCCAGCCACAATCCGCCGATTTTCAACGGGTTCAAACTCAAGTCGGCGTACGGCGGTTCCAGTGATTCGGAAACCTGCCGGGCGGTGGAAGGTTTTCTGGATCGGAACCCGGTCCGGTCGAGGCCGCTGGCGGAGGCGGTTGAGACCGGCTGGATCAAGGTGACCGACGTCCGTCCGGCGCACTACGCGGCTTTGAAAAAACTTGTGGATTTCAAACTGATTGCGAAATCGAAGCTGCGTTTTGCCCATGAAGCCTTGTTCGGCGTCGGCGCGGGCTGTTTCGAGCAGTTGCTGGCCGGCACCACGTGCCGCGTTACCACGCTGAACGGCAATCACGATCCGTTGTTCGGCGGCATCAACCCCGAGCCGGTGGTGCAGAACTACGCCCGCAGCCAGGCGTTTCTCCGGAAACATCCGCACGATATCTGCCTGGTGACCGACGGCGACGCCGATCGGGTGGGCGGGATGGATGGCCGGGGCAATTATCTGACGACGCACTGGATCATTTGTCTGTTGCTGCATCATCTGGTGGCGAACCGGCAGGGCCGGGGACGAGTTGTCAAAGCGCTGACGACGACGTCTCTGGTGGACAAAATGTGCACGGAATACGGCTTGCCGCTGGTCGAAACCGGCGTGGGATTCAAATACGTTTGCGCCGAGATGCTCAAAGGCGGGGTATTGCTCGGCGCCGAGGAAAGCGGCGGCATCGGTTTTCCCGGCCACATTCCCGAGCGCGACGGCATCGCCGCCGGCCTGATGCTGCTGGAATTACTGGCCGCGGAACGGGTTTCGATCAATCAGCTCATCGCCCGGCTGGAAAAGAAATTCGGCCCGCATCATTACGGAAGGATCGACACGGCCTACCCGCTGGAGAAACGCGCCGCGCTCATGGAATTTCTCAAAAAAAATCCGCCGGCAAAATTATTGCAGTCGCCGCTGGCGGAGCTAAAGAGTTATGACGGCGTCAAATTCATTGCCAAAGATTCCTCCTGGCTGATGCTGCGCGGATCGGGCACGGAGCCGATCCTGCGCATCTACGCGGAATCAAAATCAGACGCGGCGGTGCGGAAGCTTTTGAAGCTTGGCGTGTCCCTGCTGCGGCATTAACCTGTCGCGACTATGATCAACCACGGCATCCTCAATCCCCAGATCCTGTCTTTGCTCGCGCGGGTCCGCCATACCAATGCGCTCGTCATTTCCGATCGCGGCTTTCCGTTCTGGCCGATGATCGAGACGGTGGATATTTCGCTGGTGGACGATGTGCCGTCGGTGTTGCAGGTGCTCGCCGCGGTGCGGGCCAACGGCAGTTACAACCAGGCTTACATGGCGGAAGAGTTTAAAAAGAACAACTCGGCCGCGACACGGGCTGCGTTCGAAAAGGGCTTCGGGAACATTCCGGTGAAATTCGAACCGCATGTGGAATTCAAAAAGCGCGTGCCGTCGGCGATCGGCCTGATTCGCACCGGCGACACGGTCCAGTACGCCAACCTGATTTTGATTTCGGGCTAGGCTTCCGCCGGCCGGCAAACAAAACTCCGCCGCCTTGAAAAAGATGGCGGAGTTGTTTGTCTTAAAAGATTCCCGCTTCAGTGGGCGGGCGCGGGGGCAGCATTGGATCCGTTCCCCATATCGCGCGCGAACAATTTACGCCAGAACAGTCCGTACAAGAAGATTGCCGCAAAGCAAATCAGCGGGATGAGGAAACCCATTTGCATTCCGCTTTTATCGGCGATGGCGCCCATGAGAATCGGGGCGATGGCACCTCCGACGATGGACATGACGATGAAGGACGAACCTTTTTTGGTATTTTCCCCAAGGCCGCGGATGCCAAGCGCGAAGATGGTGGGAAACATTACGGACATAAAGAAGTAGCAGGCGATCAGCGCCCCGGCGGAAACGATGCCCAGATCCGCGACCACGAGCCCCATCATGATTACGTTCATCAGTCCATACGTCGCCAGGGCGAGGTGAGGCTTCATGATTCGCATCAGGAAACTGCCGGAAAAGCGGCCGGCCATGAACAATCCCATGCCGCCAAAGGAGAGCAATAACGCCGCCTTCTGCTCGGGCCAGTTATTTTCTTCCACGACGTAATTGATAAAGAAGCTGTTGACGCCGGTTTGCGCCGCCACATAGAGGAACTGCGCCACCACGGCCAGAACAAAATGAGGTTGTGACAGCAGCGAACGTTCGCCCGTTTTCGAGTCCTTGTACTCAAGGGCTTTTGAATGTTCCTCCGTATGGATATCGGGGATCTTGCTGAAAATAAACATCAGCAGAACCAGGGTGACGACCGCGCCCAGGCCGACATAGGGAACGGCGAGCTGGGCATTGCTGGTGTTGATCTTGCCGGTTGAAGAAAAAATCAGCAGGCCGCCGATCAGCGGTCCAAGAATCCAGCCGAGCGCGTTGCAGGTCTGGGCCAGATTGATTCGGCTGGCGCCGCTTTCCGGGGGCCCGAGGACAGTGGTGTAGGGATTGGCGATGGTTTCGAGGCAGGTCAAACCCAGGGCGATCACAAACAACCCCAGGAGGAATGCTCCAAACGCCGTCACCTGGGTGGCCTGGTCGGTATGGACAATATCCAAATGAGCCGCGGAAGCGAGAGCGGAGAATTCCTCGCTGGAAGCGGACTGGGAGGCCTTTTCAATTTCCGAACGGGCCTGCGCCAGTTTTTTTGAATCGGGCAAAGCTTTCGCAACGGCATCCACGGCTGACCTGGCGTCGGCAAGGCGGGTGTTGGCCATCGGTGCGATGGCGTCGTTCATGGCGCCACAGACCTTGCTCAATTCGGTGGCGGGCATAAGGCCGACTCCCTTTTTCAACGCCGCCAGGGCTTCATCCATCTTTTTGTCGGCGGCAAGGTCCAGGTTATCCGCCGCTTTGCCGGATGCCGCCTTTTCCCGATCTTTGAGCGACTGCCAGTCAACCAGGGCGGCATTGGCCTTTTCGATTGAGTCGACGGCATCTTTCGAGCTGTCAGAGGCCGGCATGGCTTTTATGGTGGAGGCAGCCGAGGCGCAGGCTGCGGCGAACTCCGGCTCAGGCATGGATTTTACAGCCGCCCGGGCAATTTTGTGGGCCTTGCCCAGGTCTGCGGTCTGTGCTTCGGCAAGCTGTTTGGAAGCCGTCAATGCTTTGGCCGTGTCATCCCAGGTCGCGCGCGCCTGGACGAGTTGGCCGCGTATGTCAGGAGAGTGAACCACTTCGACATTAAAGGTTGAACTGACCCACGAAGTCAGGCCATTCCAGCCATTGGCTCCCGTCGCCGGGACAAACCAGAAAGCGCCCAGCGCAAACAGGGTCAGCCCAAGAAGAATGCCACCTTTGTAACCAAAACGCCGTGCCACCAGACCGGCAGGAATTGCCATAAGAAAATAACCGCCATAGACGGCGGCCTGCACACAACCGGATTGGGCCCGGGTTACCTGCAGTGAGTTTTGAAAATGCTTGTTTAACACATCCAACAGCGCGTGGGCAATTCCCCACAGCAGGAACAGGCTGCAAATCAGCGTAAAAACAAATGCGTAGTTCTTTCCATCCGCCGCGCGAAACAAACCCGAGCTCTTCCCTGCGGCCGGCGTGGTTTCAGTAGTTGGTGTGGTCATAGTTGTGCAATATTTCGTAAGCCGTGAATTGGTGACGCGATTAATTATTTCAGCCGATGCGTCGCGTCAAGGATTCGTTTGCCGGGCCAGGCGGGACTTTCTGAACGGATTGCCGGGACGATCCCGAAAGGTTAGCGCAATCATTTCCGACTGCGCGGTGACAAGAATCGCGTTTGTTTGCCGATCCATCGCGGTGGACGTTGTGCCTGAGAGGCTCGGGAGCGGGTTCAAGAGGCTACGCGGCGTAACCTCTCTGACTTAAAATCAGACATTCATGGACGAAAATGAGACGGGGATGTCCATAAAAAATGCAGGGAATACCGAGTGAATTTTGCTGGCATTGCATTTGCTGGACCTCTGCCATGCATAAAACATGGTTGCAGGCATTTGCGCTTAATTTACTGCTGGTCGCTATACTGGCAAAATTGCGCAGTTTATTCGCGAGCCATGTTCCGACGGGTTATCAGGACGAGTCAGGGTTCCACTTTGGCGTTAAACAAACGCAGGACAACTGGCCGGCTACCTGGTAATTCCGGTTGCCGAACATCGCTTGGGACAATAGGGTTTAGTCTTAAGGAGAATTGCTAAATTCCCTTTCGGAAGATTTTTTTTATTTCCAAATTTCCCGTTCACTGCCTCATTTTTAGTCATTCTTTGTCCCGTCTTTTCGCTGAATCTTTAAAAAATCCATCCAGAAGTTTCTTAAAGTGCTGACCATAAGCAGGTTATGCATTTGCGAAAATTATTGCATTTTTCGCGAGAGATTTTATAATCTCTAACAGAATTTTAACTATTTGTTGTTGATGGAGGTTGAAGTGATGAATACTGACGACATTGTGTACAGGAGGTTTTTGCCGCGCCAGACGTCGCGTAATTCCAGAGTGTCTGATTTCCATTCAGGTGGATTGCACTTTGCAAGGAGGTAAGTTGTTTATCTGCACGATGTTTGTCTGACACCCTGATAACCGCAATGAAACTCGAATCTCCAGCATGGTATTGTGCCCGAACGAAGCCTCGGCATGAGCACATTGCGGCGGCCAATTTGCGGAGAAATTTGAATCTGGAAGTTTTTCATCCGCGTTTACGGATTGAGCGGGCGACGCGGCGTGGTGTGGTGCGGGTCAGTGAACCGCTTTTCCCTGGTTATCTTTTTTTTCGTTGTCTGATTGAGGAAAAGCTGAATGAAATTCAACGCACCAGCGGGATCAGCACGGTGGTGCATTTTGCTCATCGAATACCGAAGATTGCGGATTCGGTTGTCGAAGAGCTGCGGGAATGTTTTGAAGAAGGTGAGACCATGACAGTGGGGGATCGACTTTCTCCGGGGGATGAGGTTATTGTGGCGGAGGGCGCTTTCAGCGGCATGCGCGCGTTTGTTTTGCGCGTGATGCCGGCGAGGCGTCGCATCCAGGTGTTGCTGGACGTGTTGGGACGTCCGACTCCGGCGGAAGTGGATGAAAGCTCAGTTGTAATTGAGGGAAATGAGGTGGCGAATCTGGTTCCTATGCTGGCGGCGCCTCTCGTTCAGAATGTGGCGGTTGGAGGTTAGTTCAAGGTAAAAGTTTCCCGATTGTGGAAACTAAAAAAATGGGAGATGAGGGTTGGGAAAAGTTGGCTGGAATTATTTACAGCGAACAAGTGCGGAGCTTTGTTTAAGTGCGGCAGCGACGTTTTTCTTAGAAGCATTAGACTATGGATCTTTCGATTGAAGCCCAATCTCTGACCGATTCTTTCCCGGCGAAGGCGGATTCGGACTTACACTGGAAGCGCAAGCTGGACGTGATTCTCATTCTCCTGGCCTTGCCTTTCCTGATTCCGGTGGTGCTGACGGTGGCGCTATTGATCCGGTGCGGTTCCAAAGGCCCCATTCTATTCATGCAGGAGCGGGTCGGCTATCGCGGCCGGCGCTTCATGTGTTTCAAATTCCGAACCATGTTCGTCGGCGCGGAAACTGCAAGTCACCAGGGGCATCTTCAACAGTTGATGAATTCCAACACGCCGATGACCAAGATGGATTCCAAGGGGGATCCGCGGATTGTTCCCTTCGGCCGGTTGTTGCGCGCGTCCGGCCTGGATGAGTTGCCTCAACTCATCAACGTGTTGAAAGGCGACATGAGCCTGGTGGGGCCGCGGCCGTGTTTGGCCTACGAATACCAGAGATATCTGCCCTGGCAGAAGGAGCGTTTTCTCACCCTGCCCGGCCTTACCGGACTCTGGCAGGTCAGCGGAAAAAACAAAACCACCTTCGTCGAAATGATTCAGTTGGATATCAAATACGCCAAGAACAAAACGATCTGGTGGGACTTGAAAATAATTTTGATGACGGTTCCGGCGCTGATGGTTCAGATGCTGGAGACCCGTTGGAATGGAAAAAAGCAGGCGTCTTCCGCGGTCCATCGCAAAGCACTTTATGCCAACCGGACTCCGGCTCTTTCGGCATTCGCCCGGACGCCGCTGGTTGGCGTGACTCATGCTGTCGACGGTGACGAGTGGGTGCGGAAGGAAACCAAATTGAATCTGTAGTCGTTGTTGTATGACAAAACCAATTAAAGTCGGAGTCGTGGGGTGTGGTTATTGGGGACCCAATTTGATTCGCAATTTCAGATCGCTTCCCGATTGCCATCTGAAAATGATGTGTGATGTCAGCGAAGACCGGCTGACCCATTTGAAAAACCTTTATCCGGAAGTGGACGGCGAAACGGATTACGGCCACATGCTCAACGGCGTCGGCCTGGACGCTGTCGTCATTGCTACGTCGGTCCGGTCACATTTCAAGATGGCCCGGGCGAGCCTGCTGGCCGGCAAACATACCTTTATTGAAAAGCCGATGGCGGCTTCATCGCAGGAATGCGAGGAGTTGATTGACATTGCCAGGAAAAAAGGGCTGGTTTTGATGGTCGGACACACGTTCCTTTATTCGCCGGCGGTCCGGAAAATCAAGGAGATCGTCCAGCGCGGTGATATTGGGGAAATCCGTTACATTTGCGCCCGGCGTTTGAACCTGGGGCTTTTCCAGAAGGACATCAATGTGGCCTGGGACCTGGCGCCACATGATATCGCCATCATTCTGCATATCATGGAGCAGGACGCGGTGACCATCAATTGTGAGGGCAGTGCGCATATCACGCCGGGCGTCGAGGACGTCACCACCATCTGGCTCAATTTCCCGGGAGATCGATCCGCCATCATTCACAGCAGCTGGCTGGATCCGAGAAAAATCAGGGAGATGACCATTGTCGGCAGCAAGAAAATGATCGTGTATGACGACGTTTCCCAGCTCGAAAAAATCCGCGTTTTTGATGCGCGGGTGGAACGGCCGCCGCACTACGACACGTTTGCTGAATTCCACTACGCCTATCACTACGGCGATGTTTCTATTCCCTATCTCAAGCAGGAAGAGCCGTTGAAGACGGAGTGCCAGCATTTTCTCGATTGCATCAACCAGGGAACCACACCGTTGACGGATGGCAAACAGGGCCTGGAACTGGTTCGGATCCTGGAGGCGTCGTCCCAATCCCTGAAGCGAGGCGGTGGTGCGATTGATCTTACCGGCCATAAAAATGGAAATGGCTGGGCGCCGGCGGTGCCCGAAGCCGCCATCCGCATCGCGTCGGTCGGCATTGCGGGCAAAAAGAATTCCCGCGCGGGCAGTGGGAAGTTGCGCGTGAAAGCCCGGAATCGGGTGCGCCAGGCGGCGTCAAACCCGGCCTTATGAGTTCTCCGCAGCAGCCGTTGCAACGGATTGCTCCGGATGTCAAATTGGGCAGGAACGTTCGAATCTTCGGATTTGTCAACCTGTACGGTTGTGAAATCGGGGACGACGTGAAGATCGGCACCTTTGTGGAAATTCAAAAAGGTGCGCGGATCGGGAACCGCTGCAAAATTTCCAGTCACACGTTCATTTGTGAGGGTGTGACGCTGGAAGATGGAGTTTTTATCGGTCACAATGTTACGTTTACAAACGATCTCCATCCGCGGGCCACAAATGCGGATGGCGAGCTGCAAACCGATGCGGATTGGAAATGTCTTTCAACTCTGGTGAAAAAGGGAGCTTCCATCGGGTCTGGAGTCACGTTGCTGTGCGGCATCACCATCGGCGAGGGCGCCCTGGTGGGCGCGGGAAGCGTCGTGACGAAAGATGTGCCTCCCGGAGCGATCGTCGTCGGCAATCCCGCCCGCCTGGTCAGGACGCTTTCGGTGAAAGGTTAAGGGCGGTTTTTCAACTACTTTTGGCATGAGTCCTAAATCGACCACTGCCCCTGCAGCAGGAATGTCTTTGGGAGACATTTATTTTACGCTGTTCCGGCATAAATGGAAAATCATCGTCTTTTCCTCCGCCGGAATCATCGCGGCGGGGGTACTGCTGGTTTGCAAACCACCGCTCTACGAATCCAAGGCTGACCTGGACATTCTCTACGTGGTGCAGGGCAAATCCTTCAATCCGGCCGGCGACGATGCTACGACCGTGTCGCCCAACGGTCCCGGCTACGGCATTATTTTGACGGAGGAAAAGATCCTGCAAAGCGGGGATGTCATCATGGACGCGGTCCAAGCCATCGGCGCGGATAAAATCCTGGCCAAGGCAGGCGGCGGCGACAACACCAACAAGGCGGCCAGCCTGGTCGCCAAAAATCTGATTGTTGAATCTTCTCCCGGCAGCAGTGACATGGCGATCACCCTGCAACACCCGGATCCGGAAATGGTCCAGCCCATCCTGAGTGAAATTATTACCGCCTATTTCAGGAAACATTCCGAAGTACATATGGGCAGCCTGATGTCCGGCCATTATTCCGCCCTGGAAACCAACCGGCTGTATCGTGAGCTTGCCCAGACCAAGGAGGAATTGAAAAACGCCAAGAGCAGCGCCGGTATTTTTTCCGTTGATGCGGCGGATAAGGCTTACGAGGACCAAATGGCTCAGCTTCGCGCCAAGCTGTTTTCCGCTGAAGAGGAATTGGTGGAGCGCCGGGCGTTGATGACCGAACTGTCCTCGGCTGCCACATCGGCCGTCCAGAGCCAATTGACCAATCAGGATCGCGCTCCCATTTCTCCCGCCCTGGCGCAATACTACCAGGATCTCTCCACCCGCATCGACCAGCTGAGAAAGAAGGAACAGGAACTTCTGCTCCAATATACCGACCAAAGCGTGCCGGTCAGGGACATCCGGGCCCAGATCGCATCGGATGATGCAGTCAAAAGAAGGCTTGAAGCCAGGGAACCCCGGTTGGCGGGCCTGGGGGTGGTGCCGTTGGATGCCACTCAACCCGACCGGCCGGCCCTCAGTCTGGCTGATAACGAAGCGCAAATCACCACACTGGAGAGCCGGGTGAAAATTCTCAGTTCCCAGTTGAACCAGCTTCAGTTCAACGCCGCCCGCACGGACGAATCCAAAGCCACCATTCTCGAATTGCAGGACCGGGAACGCCGCCAGGAAGCCGAGCTCGAATATTTTCAACGCAATATGGAGCAGGCCCGGATCGACGACATGATCGGCGCCGGAAAAGCCCCGAACATCGGAACCATTCAGTCACCGTCGCCTCCGGTCCGGCAATGGCCCAAGAAACTCAAGCAAAAGGCAGCCCTGCTCGCCGCCGGCGGCATCGGCTTTGGCCTGGCGCTGGCATTTTTGATTGAACTGCTCCTGGATCGTTCCCTGAAGCGCCCGGTGGAAGTTGAATCGAAACTGGGATTGCCCCTGCTGATTTCCATTCCGGATTTCAACCAGAATGGCGCGGCGCATGATTACCAGGCCGGCCGGCGCCTGCTCACGGCCGGCGAGGGTGCGACAGTGGCCGCGTGGAATCCGCCTTACCCCGTACGGCGCTATTGTGAAGGGTTGCGTGACCGGCTGATCGTTCATTTCGAAGTCAAGAACGTCACGCACAATCCCAAGCTCGTGGCCTTGACCAGTTGCGGCAAGGGCGCCGGGGTGAGCAGTGTTGCCGCCGGATTGGCTGCGTCGCTCTCCGAAACCGGCGACGGCAACGTGCTGCTGGTGGACATGAACTCGGAAGGCGGGGCGGCGCAACAATTTTACAAAGGAAAACTGGGCTGCGGCGTGGACGATGCCCTGGAGGCGGAGGCGCGGAAGAGCGCGCAGGTCCAGAAAAACCTGTATGTCGCCACTCAACCGATGGAAGGCACCGACGCCTTGCCCGCCGTATTGCCCAAGCATCTGATGGGCTTGATTCCGAAACTCAAGGCCAGCGACTACGATTACATCATTTTTGACATGCCGGCGGTGACCCAGACCAGTATGACGCCGCGGCTGGCGAGGTTGATGGACATGGTGTTGCTCGTCATTGAATCCGAGAAGACCAACCAGGACGTGGCCAAAAAAGTGATTTCCCTGCTTGCCGAATCGCAGGCCAATGTCAGCACGGTGCTGAACAAAACGCGCACGTACGTCCCGCCCCGGTTGCATCAGGAATATTTGACCGACGTGTGAGCGGCGTTCTCAGCCCGGGCACGGGCATTTCGGGTTCGCCAAGGGGGGCGACCCAAAGATTCGCAGCGGTTATTCAGACCGGCGGACGCTTTCCGGTCCACCGGGGGAAAATTTGTCCTGGAATTTGGAGGATCTGTGGCTCTGATTGTTCGTCTTGACGTGGATCGGCCGTATGGCAGAAGCCCGGTTCACCGGCATATTCTCAGTCGCCTGAGTTCCGATCTTTATTGTCCCCGGATTCCGGCACTGGGATATCTCCGGGAGCTGGAAGAAATGTTGCGGTTATTGAATGAAAAGCAGGCGCGAGCTTATGTTTTTTTTCGGCGCTGCACATTGCCTTCGGCCGGCGTCATGAAACTTCTGGAACAGGGCGGCCATGAAATCGGCCTGCACCTGGAGAATTCAAGATCGTTTGCAAGTTTTACCCGGGAAAAAACGTTGCTGGAAGATCATATTGGAAAACCGGTCCGGTCATTCTCCAAACATGGTTCCGGCGGCGCCAAATATGGTTGCCACCACTTTGCTCCCTATGAACCGCAACGTTACCTGGAATGGGCAGGCCAAAGCAGCATCCGCGTGTTCCTGGGCAACCTGGAGGACCCGACCCTGGACTCCCGGCCCGGTCCGGATGGTGTGTTGAATTTTCCGTCGGCCTTCTGGCTGGAACCGCATTGGCGGGACACGGCAACATTCACCGTTGATTGGCTGATGACCCAGGCCCGCAGCCGCGACATTGTCCTGCTGGTTCACCCGGAAAACGTATTGGCCAGTCCGGAACTCAGCAATGATTTCGCCCGTCTGGTCGGCGGGCTCGAAACCAAAATTTTTTCATGAATCAATCTTCCCGTTCCCCGGGCTCGATCCTGATGATCGCCTACACGAATTATCGGACCGATCCGCGCGTGATCCGGGCCGCGGAAGCGGCGGCGGGCGAGGGGTTCGACGTCGATTTCCTGGCGCTGCGTCGCGAAGGCGATCCGCCGGTGGAAATGGTGCGGGGCGTCCGCGTCATTCATCTCAATCAATACCGGTACCGCGGCCGCGGGCTGTTCCGCTACGTGCTGGCGTACCTGAATTTTTTCATCCGTTGCTTTTTCAAAAGCACCACGCTGTTCTTCAAAAAGTCGTACACCGTCATCCACGTCAACAACATGCCGGATTTCCTGGTGTTCTGTACGTTGATCCCGAAACTCCTCGGCGCCCGGGTTATCCTGGATATCCATGACCCAATGCCGAATACGTTTGCGTCCAAATTCAAATCCGGCGACCGGGGATTTTTCTTCAAACTGTTGCTCTGGCAGGAAAAATTAAGCGCCGGGTACGCCGATCGCGTGCTGACGGTGCATGATCCGGTCAAAGACCTGATTCTGGTGAAGCACGGCCTGGCTCCGGATTCCATCCACGTCGTCGCGAACTTTGCCGATGACCAGGTGTTCACGCTCAACCCGGCTTATTCGGCGGACGGCAGGTTGCGGCTGATTTTTCACGGAACGATCCTGGAGCGCTATGGCCTGCGCACGCTGGTCGCCGCTCTGGCGCAAGTGAAAAACCGGGACCGGATGTCCGTCAAAATTATCGGTGAAGGTGATTTCAGTGATGAATTGAAGCGGTTGATCGCGTCGGCGGGCCTGGAATCGTTTGTGCACTTTGACAACCGGTTTTATCCCATGCACGACATTCCGCGGATCATTTCCGACGCGAATGTCGGCCTGGTGCCGCTGGAAATCTCCTCCATCACTCACTATGCGCTCCCGCTGAAAATGCTGGAGTACATCTCGCTGGGGCTGCCGGTCATCACGGTGAGGAACGCCGCCATTTCCTACTATTTCGGCGAGACCGACTGCTTCTATTATGAACCCGGCAACGCCGAATCGCTCCGCGCCGTGCTGGACCGATTGGCGGAGGATCCGGCGTTGCTGCTGCAATATCATCAGAAAGCCGTGGCGGTTCGCGATCGATTCAGTTGGACCAGTGAGAAGAAAAAATATCTGGCTCTGCTGCGGGAACTTTCAAATTGCCCGTTGCCGGCCGCGGCGCCGCTGCAACCCGTGCCGGAACACCGTTAAACTCATCGCCGCATTCACATCATTTCAGGACTCGCATGGAATTCATTGATCTCAAAGAACAATACCGCCGCTATAAAGCCGGAACCGACGAACGCATCCAACGGGTGCTGGCCCACGGACATTACATCATGGGCCCGGAAATCGCCGAAGTGGAGCAGGCGCTCGCCGCGTACGTCGGCGTCAAACACGCCATCACGGTTTCCAGCGGCACCGACAGCCTGGAAATTGCCCTGCGCGCCCTCGGCATCGGCCCCGGCGACGAAGTGGTCACGGTCCCGTTCACCTGGATCAGTTCGGCCGAGGTGATCGGCCTGGTCGGCGCCCGGCCGGTGTTCGTCGACATCGACCCCGTCACGTACAACATCAATGTCGACCTGATTGAGCCGGCGATTTCCTCCCGCACCAAGGCGTTGCTGCCGGTCAGCTTGTTTGGACAGATGCCGGACTACGACCGGATCAATGCCATTGCGGCGAAGCACGGCATCCCGGTGATCGAAGACGGCGCTCAAAGTTTCGGCGCCACCCAACGCGGCCGGCGCAGTTGCGGCGTCACCACCATCGGCAGCACCAGCTTTTTCCCGGCCAAACCCCTCGGCTGTTACGGCGACGGCGGGGCGCTGTTCACGAACGACGATGCCCTGGCCGAGAAGATGAAAGCCATACGCACTCACGGAGGCCTTAAACGCCATTTTCATCCGTTGCTGGGCATGAACGGCCGTTTCGACACGCTGCAGGCCGCCGTGCTGCTCGCCAAGCTGCCGCACTTCGAGGCGGAGGTGGCCGAGCGCAACCGGATCGGTGCGCGCTATTCGGAGCTGCTGAAAGGAAGTTGCGTGACGCCGACCGTGGCGCCCGGCAACACGCACGTTTACGCGCAATACACCATCCAGGTTCCGAACCGCGATAAAGTGGCCGAGCAATTAAAATCGGCGGGCGTTCCCACCGCCGTCTATTATCCGAAGTGCCTCCATGAACAACCGGTTTTTGGCCCGCTCGAATATCAATGGGGAGATTTTCCGGAGTCGGAAAAAGCTTCCCGCGCGGTGCTCAGCCTGCCGATGCATCCGTTTCTGAGCGAAGCGGACCAGGATCGGGTGGTGGCGGCGCTTAAAAAGAGCCTGGTGGAACCGGTGCGAAGCGAAGGAGTGCTGGTATGAGTTTGAAAGTGGCAGTTTTGGGATGCGGCTACTGGGGTAAGAACCTGGTCCGCAATTTTCATGCGCTGGGCGCGCTGGGACTGGTCTGCGATCCGGCCGAAGCCGGCCGCGCGACGGCCCGGCAGATTGCGCCCGGGGTCGCCGTCGCCGATACGTTTGAAATGGCGCTGACCAACCGGAGTATCAACGCGGTGGCCATCGCGGCTCCGGCGGCCCTCCACTATTCACTGGTCCAAGCCGCCCTGGCGGCCGGCAAGGATGTCTTCGTGGAAAAACCCCTTTGCCTGCACCTGAAAGAAGCCGACGAAATGGTCCGGATGGCGGAACAACTCGGCCAGGTTCTGATGGTCGGTCATTTGCTTCAGTATCATCCTTGTGTGCAAACCCTCCATTCGTTGTTGGCCCAGGGCGAATTGGGCAAGCTGCATTACCTGATCTCCAACCGGCTCAACCTCGGCAAAATCCGGAAGGAGGAAAATGCGCTCTGGAGTTTCGCCCCGCATGATATTTCCGTCATCCTGTCGCTCGCCAATGGCGAGATGCCCGACCGGGTCCGGTGCAGCGGCGGAGATTATTTGAGCCAGGGTGTGGCGGATACCACGCTGACTACCATGCGTTTCGCCAGCGGCGTCCGGGCCCATGTGTTTGTGAGCTGGTTGAACCCGTTCAAGGAACAGAAATTGACCGTCGTGGGCTCATCCGGCATCGCCGTGTTTGATGACACGCGGCCCTGGGCGGAAAAACTGGTCGTTTACCGCCAATACCTGACCTGGACCAACGGCCAGGTGCCGACGCCGAGCAAGGTCCAGGGTGAACCGGTGGTGGTGCCGGAATCCGAACCCTTGCGCAACGAATGCAGCCACTTCCTTGAATGTTGCACCCGCCGCCACACGCCGCGCACCGATGGCCGGGAAGGATTGCGCGTGCTTTCGGTTCTGGAATCGGCGCAACGCAGCCTCGATGCGGACGGCGAGGCCGTCAATCCCGCCGCGGTGATTTCGTCGCCGGCCCGTGATTATTATGTCCATCCGACAGCCGTCGTGGACGAAGGAGCGGAGATCGGCAACGGAACCAAGATCTGGCATTTCAGCCACGTGATGAAAGGCGCCCGGATCGGCGAACGCTGCGTTCTGGGCCAGAATGTGAACGTCGACGGCGGCACCACGATCGGCAGCAACGTGAAGATCCAGAACAATGTTTCGGTTTATTCCGGCACGGTGATCGAAGACGACGTCTTTCTCGGGCCTTCCTGCGTGTTGACGAACGTCAGCAATCCGCGATCCCAGGTCAACCGCCATGCGCTCTATGAAACCACCACCTTCAAACGCGGTTGCAGCATTGGCGCGAATGCCACGATTGTGTGCGGTGTCACCATCGGCCGCTATGCCTTTGTGGCCGCCGGTTCGGTCGTTACCAAAGATGTTCCCGATTACGGGCTGGTGATGGGAAATCCGGCGCGCCAGGCCGGTTGGATGAGCCGCCACGGCCATCGGCTGAATCATCCGGACGCGGAGGGAATCATGCGTTGCCCCGAGCACGGCCATCGCTATCAGGAAGTCCAGCCGGGAATTTTGCGCTGCCTCGATCTGAATGAGGAAATGCCTTTGCCCAAAGAAGTCAGCAAGGGAGCCAAATCCTATCGCGAGCTCAAAAAAGCCGCGGTCAATGCCCGATGATTTCCACCCAGACAACGACGTCAACGTACCGGCCTGAATCCGGACATTCCGACGCGGCCGCTTCGCGCCTGGTGCTCTCGATCATCATCGTCAGCTGGAACGCGCAGGATTACCTGATGCAGTGTCTGGAATCGCTGTTTACTGTGGAGTGCCGTCATCTCCTTGAGGTGATCGTCGTCGACAACGCCTCGACCGACGGATCGCCGGAGGCGGTCGCGAAGCGGTATCCGCAGGTCAAACTCATCCGCAATGCCGCCAACCTGGGTTTCGCCCGGGCAAACAATATCGGTGTCTCCGCCGCCAACGGCAACTATATCTGTCTCGTCAATTCGGATGTGAAAGTATTGCCCGACTGCCTGAATCGTCTGGTGAGATATGCGGAAAAGCATCCGGAAACCGGAATGATCGGACCCCGGATCATTGGCGGTGACGGCAAATTACAACGTTCGTGCCGCGGTTTTCCCACGGTCTGGAACATGTTTTGCCGGGCGCTGGCCCTCGACTCGATTTTTCCCCGGGTTCCGATCTTCACCGGCTATTCGCTGCGTCATTGGCCGCAGGAGACCTGCCGGGAAGTGGATATTCTCAGCGGCTGTTTCTGGGTGGTCCGACGCCGCGCGTTGGATGAAGTGGGCGGCCTGGATGAATCGTTTTTCATGTACGGCGAGGACATGGACTGGTGCAAACGTTTCTGGAAGGGAGGCTGGAAGCTGGCTTTTGTTCCGTCGGCGGAGGCGATCCACTACGGCGGGGCCAGTTCGTCGATTGCGCCGGTCCGGTTTTATGTCGAGCGGCACCGGGCCGATTTGCAGTACTGGCAAAAACATCATTCCCGGCCCGCGGTTTTCTGTTATTTCCTGTTCACCTGCCTGCATTTGTTGCTGCGCCTGGCGGGATACGCCGTGGCCTCCTTGTTCCGCCGTTCGGCGCGCGAGGCGTATCAATACAAAATGAAGCGAAGTCTGGCCGCCTTGAAATGGATGCTCTCCGGCGGGATCCGGCAACGCCAGGGAACCGGTGCGCCTGTCCTGTCCGCGGTGGCAAACCCCGCCGAAATGCCGGCGACCAATGGATGACCATGAAAAGTCGTTACATTCTACTGACCGCAGCCAAGAACGAAGAGACGTACATCGCCCGGACCATTGAGTCGGTATTGCGTCAGACGATCCTGCCGGCGGCCTGGTTTATCATGGACGACGGTTCGACCGATGGGATGGCGTCGATCATTCAAAGTTATGCGGTCAAACATCCGTTCATCAAACTGAACTCGGCCGGTTCCCGCGAAGGCCGCAATTTCGGCTCCCAATACAAAGCCATCCAGGCGGCCTACGAACTGGCCAAATCATTGGAATTCGATTTCATGGGCATGCAGGATGCCGATATCGCGCCGGAACGGGCGGATTATTATGAATCGATCCTGGGCGAATTCGAACGGAATCCCCGGCTGGGCATTGCCGGCGGCCTGATCTACGAACGGGCCGACGGCGAATGGAAATACCGCCGCAGCAATGCCGACGATTCCGTCGCCGGCGGCATCCAGATGTTCCGCCGCAATTGTTTTGAGGCAATCGGCGGCTATAAACCGCTGTTTGTCGGCGGATCGGATTCCCTGGCGCTGTTGGAAGCGCAAATGCTCGGCTGGGAAATCAAGACCCGGCCGGATCACAAGATTCTGCATTACCGCCCCACATCGACGGCGGGTGGGAAATGGCGGGGGCTTTTTCGCTCCGGCCTGGAGGATGCGTCTTTCGGAAATCATCCGGTTTTCGAATTGTTCAAATGCGGCCGGCGAGTGCTGAATCCGCCGTGGGTGCTCGGCAGCGTCGTGCGCCTGAGCGGGTACGTCTGGTGGAAGCTTTCCGGCCGCGAGCCGGTCCTTTCCGCCGCCCAGGTGGCATTCCTCCGGAAAAGGCAAATGGCCAAATTGCGTCGCCGGGCACGGCCCCGGGTTTTGAGCCGGTCGCCCCTGGAAACGGCTCGGGAATCGGGAAAATTTCAGGCGAGTTGAGCGATGGACCAATCCGATGTTTCAAATATCACGCCGTTGGCGTTGATCGCGCTGCTGATCACGGCCTACCTGATCTGGTCGTTGCCGCGGCGTTACGCAGTCTGCCCGATGCTGGCCATGGTCTGCCTGATGCCGCTGGGCCAGGATATCGTCATCTTCGGGCTGCATTTTTACCTGTTTCGCGTCCTGATTTTTGTCGGGGCGCTGCGCGTTTTGTTGAAGCAGGAATTCCGGGAGTTGACGCTGACGCGCACGGACAAAATTTTTATCTGGTGGATCGCGGTTTCCATCGTGTTCGGGACGCTGGCCAAGCCGTCGATGCAGCTGTTTATCAACCGGCTGGGCGACGCCTACAATGCGGCCGGTTGTTATTTTCTGTTGCGCTGTCTGCTGGTGGATTTCGATGATCTGTTGATCAGCATCCGCACGTTGGCCTGGTTAAGCATCCCGGTGGCGGCCCTGATGGTGACCGAGAAATTGACGGGGCACAATTTATTCTCGGTTTTTGGCGGCGTTCCGGAAATCACCGCTGTGCGGGACGGGCATCTGCGCTGCCAGGGAGCATTCCGGCATCCGATTCTGGCCGGCACTTTTGGCGCGACCCAGATTCCGCTGTTCATCGCGCTCTGGTTTTATCGCCCGCAATTCCGCCGGCTCGCCCTGGTGGCGACGGCCAGCGCGATGGCGATCGTTGGCACGGCCTCGTCGAGCGGGGCGTTGATGGCGCTGATGGCCAGTTTCGGCGGCATGATGTTGTGGAAATGGCGAGGGCGCATGCGGCTGGTTCGCTGGGGCGCGCTCGCGATGCTGGCCATCCTGGCCATGGTGATGAACGCTCCGGTCTGGTACCTGTTTGACCGGCTCAGCAGTATTACCGGCGGCACCGGCTGGTTCCGTTCCTTTTTGATTGATCAGACGATCGCTCATTTTAACGAATGGTGGCTGTTCGGCACCACCTATACCGCGCATTGGGCGCCCTCCGGCGAAGTCCTGCCCAGCGACCCCAATATGATGGATATCACCAACCATTACATTGTCCAGGGCGTGTCCGGCGGATTGTTGAAACTGATTCTTTTCCTGGCCATCATTGTCGCCTCCTTCAAGACTGTCGGCCGATGGATCAAAGAGCACGACGATACGGAAGGGGCGATCCTGGTGTGGGCGGCGGGGGTCAGCCTTTTCTCCCACTGCCTGTCGTTTGTGTCCACGACCTATTTCGATCAGATCGTGGTGGTGTGGTATTGGGTGCTGGCGATCATCGCGAGCATGCCGGCCTGGAAAACTGAAACTGCGGAGGAGGAATCGCCGGCTTACACGGTGGAGGTCGACCCGGTGGAAAAGCCGTTGACTGAACAATATCAGTACAAACAATTTTCCGACGCGGGTGTCTGATTTTCAGTGAACCTGACAGAAACATCTGACAAGTTTCTTTCCATTTTCGTCCAGTATTTGGATTTATGTTTGCGGGAACCAAATTTCGACAGATTTAAAACATGAAAAATCGATGGGCATTGATATTGCTTAAACGCAAAATCGTGAAGATGTACAAGATGTTTTCTGGGCGGGCTCAACTTCATTTGAGGGTTTTGACTCCGGCTGTTTTCGGTCTTCTGATTTCTTTGTCCGCAAACGCAACAACCTGGTACGTGGACAACACGGCGTCCGGCGCCAACAACGGCACGTCCTGGGCCAATGCCTGGACCTCGCTGAGTTCGGCTTCGGGTTCCGTGGCGGCCGGCGACACGGTCTATATCAGCGGCGGACCGTCCGGCCAGAGTCAGACGTATTCCATCGGCGCCGGCTGGTCGCCCAAAGGCGGCAGCGCCAGCGGCCGGATCACCTACCAGATCGGGCAGGATTCGGCACACAACGGCACGGCGATTTTCAGCGGCACCAGTGCGTTCGTTTCGCTGCCGTCGTATGCGAATATCGTCGGCGATGCCGGTGACGGCAAACAACATTTCGCCACGACCGGCTGCATCGGGATCACCAGCGGCAGTTTCAACAATTCGCGAATCGGCTACGTCAATTTCGGCACCATGATCGGTTCCATGAACGGCGCCTGCATGTATGCCGGAGCGGTGAACTATTTCGAATTCGATCACAATTACGTCTTTCAGGATAACCCCAGCGCCGATGCCATCCTGCACGTGGACGGATTTCAGGGGAATAATTACGACCAGAGCATGATTCACGACAATACCATGTATACGATCGGCACCGGCAGCGGCGGGCTGGGATCCGACGGCATGGTATTCAGCGGCACCGGATTTACCATGTCCAACAACGTCGAGATCTGCATCGGGACCAACCGGTGGAACGCCTCCGAAGGACAGCACTCGGACGGCTGGCAGACTTCCGGGGGCACGTATATCCGAATTTGCAACAATTTCATCTGGGGCTTCACCGACATCGGGCTGTACGGCGGCTGCTGGGGATCGGCGCTCGGCGGCCTGACCTCGTTCTCGCACGTCCGCATTTTCAACAACGTGATCGACGGCGGAAACGGCCAGCAGGACGTCGGCTGTATCGAAGTGGAAGCGGATAACCAGACCGGTTCGACTTTCTCCGACATCGGAATTTTCAACAACCTGTGCCGCGTTCCGACGTCGACGCAGGGCTGGGGATTGTTCATCGGTTCTTCCTCCACGACCGGCGGCACCTGGAGCAGCGTCTGGGCCACGAACAACTGCATCATCGCCCCAACCTCCGGCCAGAGAACTTATATCGTCAACGCCACCATCGCCGAAGGAAACAATCCCTGGTACACGGATGCGCAGGCGGAAACCATGCTGGTCAATTTGCTGCCCGGCAATTTCAATTCCAACTATCACCTTTCGGCCGGCGCCACCGCGCTGATCGGCAAAGGGCTGAACCTTTACTCCTTGTCGACCATCGACAAGGATGGGAACCCGCGCCAGGCCAGCGGCGCCTGGGAAATCGGTCCCTACGCCTACGGCACCGCCGGTACCGTCAACACCAATCCGGTAATCTCGGTTTCCACGCCCAGCCTCGACTTCGGCATTTCCCTGACCAATGCCAGCGTCACCCAGGCGGTTACGGTCCAGAATGTCGGCGCCGGCACGTTGTCCGGCACGGCCACGGTATCATCGCCTTTCCAGATCGTTTCGGGCGGGACTTATAATCTCGGCAGCAACCAGACCCAGACGGTGACCATCGGATTCAATGCGGCTGCGGCGGGAACCTACAGCCAGACGGTTAATTTCAGCGGGGCCAGTGGAGCGAGCGTGAGCGTGACGGGCGTGGCGGATACGCTGCAACTGGATCCTACGTCGCTCACCCCGCTTTCCGCGACTCTTCAGTCGCCGTTCACCCTGACCACGGGCAGCGTCAATTATATTTCCCAGTCGACCGCCACCGGTTTGTCCGGCAGCGGCGAAGCCGTCTACGGATTCAATATCGTCATCGCCGGCAACTACGTCATTTCCGCCCAGGTCAACACGCCCAGCACGTCGGCCAATTCGTTTTACGTCAACATCGACGGCCAGCCGACCGATCCGACGATGATCTGGGATCCGCCGGTGACGAGCGGATTTACCAATGTGCTGGTGTCCTGGCGGGGCACCGGTACCGACACCAACAACCAGTTTGCGCCGAAAGTTTTTAATCTGACCGCCGGGTCGCATCAACTGATTGTGCGCGGCCGGGAAGCGGGCGCGGAACTGGGCAGCCTGAGCGTTGTGCCGACCACGGCGCCGCCGGCTCCCACCGGCCTGCACGTGATCGGGCCCTGAGCCCGGTGATTGCCGCCGGCATCCGGGGCGGCCGACAGAACGGTTTTCGCGGATGGATTCAGAAGCTTAGTCGTCGCGGTGGACAGTCCCATCGAAACCAGACCACAGGAAACCTGTCCGGTATGCGGGCAGGATGGCGTGCTGCTTTTGTGCAATTTAAAGGATAAATTGTTTGGTGTTCCCGGCCAATGGACGTTGCAACGCTGCCGGGGCCAACACTGCCGCAGCATCTGGCTCAATCCCATGATCGTGGAATCGGATCTTTACCGCGCCTACAGCAATTATTACACGCACCCGGACCAGCCGGCCCATGCGTCGAAAGCCGGCGGATGGCGGGCAATGTATGATCGCCTGATCAAACACAATTACTGGGCGCTGCGCTATGGTTACGGCGGCCCGAACCGGTCGATCTGGTCCAAGCTCCCGGGAGCCCTGGTTTTTCTGATGCCGAACAAATCCTTTTATCTCGACACCCATGTCATGTTCCTGCGGGCGGTCAGGGAGGGGCGGGTCCTGGATGTCGGCTGCGGCAGCGGCGAACGGCTGGAACTGCTGAAACAATTGGGCTGGACGGTGAAGGGAGTGGACCTGGACGCCAAAGCGGTGGCGGTGGCGCAAAAAAAAGGATTGGACGCCGAGTGCGGTGACCTGAAAACCATGGCGCTACCGGCTGAGTCGTTTGACGCGGTGATCCTGTCCCACGTCATCGAGCACGTTCCCCAGCCATGCGATTTGCTGACGGAATGCGCGCGGGTGCTGAAACCCGGCGGACGCCTGGTGATGTTGACGCCCAATGCCGAAAGTTTCGGGCTCGATTACTACGGCCGTTGCTGGCGCGGCCTGGAACCGCCGCGGCACCTGCAGATTTTCAGCCAGTCGTCACTCGAGCAGATTGTGAAAAAGGCCGGGCTGAAGATGGTCAAAGGCAAAAGCCTGCTGGGCCCCCAGGTCCTTTACGCCAGCCAGGTCATCAAAAACGGAATATCCATCAGCAACAACGGCGATACCCGGCTGCGCCTGACCAGCGCCTTGTGGGTAAAATGGCTGACCCTGGTCGAATCCCTGGTGCTCCGGGTAAAACCCAACCGGGGCGAAATTCTGGCGGTGATCGCCACCAAATAGCGAACGGTTCCATCGCCCCGTCGCCAATTGTTCGAACTATGAGAATCCTGATTACCGGTGGAGCCGGTTTCATCGGCAGCCACCTGGCCGAACATTTCCAGGGACGCGCCGCGGTCCGTGTGCTGGATAATCTTCGGACGGGCCATCGGGAAAACCTGGCCGGGCTGGACGTCGAGTTTATGCGGGGTTCGGTCCTCGACGACGACCTTTTGAAAACGGCGATGAAAGGGGTCGATTACGTGTTCCATCTTGCGGCCATGGTGAGCGTTGCGGAATCGATGCGCCAACCGCAGGCCTGTGTGGAATTGAATGCGATCGGCACGCTGAAGGTCCTGGAAGCCGCGGCGTCCGCCGGCGTCCGCAAATTCTGCCTGAGCAGCTCCGCCGCGGTGTACGGCGACAACCCGGTCGTGCCCAAGACCGAGGAGATGTGCCCCGAACCGCGCAGTCCCTACGCGGTGACCAAGCTGGACGGCGAATTTTATTGCCGGCAATTCACGGAGGCCGGTCGGCTGGAGACGGTGGCGTTGCGCTTTTTCAATGTGTTCGGACCGCGCCAGGACCCGGCCGGGCCTTACGGCGCGGCGGTGCCAGCTTTTTTCCAACGGGCCTTTGCCGGCGAGCCCTTGACCATTTACGGCGACGGCGGCCAGACCCGCGACTTTATTTACGTCAAAGACATCGTGGCCGCGCTGGATTTTGTCGCCGGCACGCCGGGGTTGACCGGTGTTTTCAACGCCGGTTATGGCGGCCAGATCACCGTGCTGGAACTGGCCCAGCGCATCATCGCCCTGACGGAGTCGCCATCGCCGATCCGGTTTGAACCGGTTCGTCCGGGCGACGTCCGGCATTCGCGGGCGAGCGTTCAACGGCTGCACCGGGCCGGTTTCCGGCCGGCTGGCACGCTGGATGCCGGGTTGCAACAGATGTGTTCCGCCCTGCGCGCCTCGTTTTCACCGGCCGTCTCGCAATCATGAATACGCTTTCACTCGAGCCGGGCCGCCGGCTCCGCCTGTTGGTCGCCATTGCCAGCTACGGGCGGAAGAACGATTCCTTTTTAAGGCGAATCATCCGGAATTACCAGAGCCTGGCGATGGACGTGGATGTCGTCGTCCTGTCGGAAGCGCCCAAAGAAGATCTAGGCGCCGGGGTCCGGGTGCAGGTGGGATTGCCGTCCAAGAATCCGTGGTCGCTGCCGTTTGGGCACAAGCCGTTGTTTGCCGAAAACCTGGACCGGTACGATCTGTTTGCCTATTCCGAGGATGACATGGAGGTCACGGAACGGAATGTCCAGGCATTCCTGCAGGTGACCGCCGCGCTGGATGCCGACGAGATCGCCGGGTTCCTGCGATACGAAGTTGATTCGGCGGGGGGCTGGAGCATGCCGGAGGCGCACGCGTCGGCGCATTGGAAGCCGGAAAGCGTGAAACGGCGCGGCGATGTTGTCATCGCCGAGTATTCGAACGAACACGCTGCGTTTTATCTGGTGACGCAGGGCCAGTTGCGGAAGGCGATTGATTCCGGCGGATTTCTGCGCGGCCCGTGCGAGGGGCGTTACGACATGCTGTGCACAGCCGCGACGGATCCGTACACCAACTGCGGTTTCCGGAAGGTCATTTGCGTTTCGGCGCTGGAGGATTTTCTCATCCATCATCTGCCCAACCGTTATGTCGGGCAGCTCGGCCTGCCGCTGCCGGCCTTCAAGGAACAGATCGCGACGTTGATGGAGATCGGCGCCGGCCGGCATCCGGCCCACACGCTGTGCCACTCGGAATCCCGGTTGATGAACGGCCAATGGTCCAAAAACTACGACGAAAAGCCGAACGCCGACCTGCTTGCGGCGGTGCCGCCGGAAGCCCGGACGGTTCTGTCGATCGGCTGCGGATCCGGGGATATGGAAGCCCGGCTGATTCAACGGGGCCTGACGGTCACCGCGCTGCCGCTGGACTCGGTCATTGGCGCCACGGCCGCGCGGCACGGAATCGAGGTGGTCTACGGGGACTGGCAGGGCGGCCTGCGGCAATTGTCCCGCCGGAAATTCGATTGTGTTCTGATTTCAAACCTGCTGCATCTGCAGCCGGACCCGGGCCGGTTTTTGGAAGCCTGCGTGCAATTTGTCGGCGACCGGGGAACGCTCCTGGTGGCCGGACCCAATTTTGGCCGGCTCCCGAACGTCATCAAACGGAATTTCGGCATGAACGGCTATCGCAGGCTGAAGCAATTTGCCGCCAGCGGCCTTCAATTGTGCGGTCCCGGCAGCCTGCTGCCGCAAATCAAGAAACTCGGCCTGGATTCCGCCACCGTCCAATGGCTCGACCAGGAACTTTCGCAGGGAAGATTCAGCCGGGTCAAAGTCCCGCTGGGCAGCTGGTCGGCCCGGAACTGGATTTTGCGGGCCCGGCGACAGCCGGCCGCCAAATAACGGAGCAGCTGATGCAATATCCATTGGTTTCCGCCATCGTGCTTTCGTACAACCAGGCGCGCTTCGTCGTGGAATGCCTGGAAGCCGTCAAGGCCCAGGACTATCCCAATCTGGAGCTGATCATCAATGACGATGCTTCGCGCGATGATTCGGTTGCGGTCATCAACGCCTGGCTGGCCCGCAACAATATCCCGCATCATTTTTTGAAGAGCAAAGTCAATCAGGGCATCTGCCGCAGCCTGAACAACACTCTGAAGGTCGCGCGTGGAAAATATATTTCCGGTATTGCCGCCGACGATGTCTGGCTTCCCGGCAAACTGCGGACCCAGGTCGAACTCCTGGAACAGCTCCCGGAGAAAGTGGGCGTGGTTTACAGCGATGCGCTGCAGATGGATGAAAACGGCCAATTGCTGCCGGAGAAATTCATTCATGCTCACCGGCGCTTTGAAACGATGCCCACGGGCAACATTCACAAAACCCTTTGGGAAGGCAATTTTATCCCGGCGATGACTGCGCTGACCCGCCGCGTCTGTTTCGAGCAGGCCGGTCCCTATGATGAAACGCTGTTTTATGAAGACTGGGACATGTGGCTGCGCATCTCGCGCCACTACGAATTTTTTTATTCGACCGAAATTTCGGCCAGGTACCGGCTGGTGACCACCTCCATGGTACGCTCGCAGTGGTCGCGGCTGGTGGACGCCATGTGCCAGACCTGCGTGAAACATTTGAAATCGGGCCAGCTGGAGTCCGAGGCGCGCCGGGCGGCGGCGGCGAAGCTGCAGGCGCTCGCCCGTATCGGATTTGAAGAAAAAACACCGGCCCACCGGCAGAATCTATTTCAAGCCATGAAGTACCGTCCTTCCCCGGGAATCCTGGTCCGCTGCCTGTTGACGTCCTGCGGGTTGGGAAGCGAGCATTTTGAACAAATGCGGGCGTTTTTCGTGGGAGCCAGGCCCCGGACGGAGGTTCAACCGGCTTCCGAATAATATTGCGGTCATCAGCGACAGACGGAATTCAATCCCATGCAGAAATCAACTCCCGGCGGCGTGCGCGGTCTGATACCTGACCGATTAAGACAATCCTACCGGCACCTGAGAAGCCGGCTGCTGAGCATCGGGCTCAGCCCGCGCGGCTCGTTTACCCTGTCGGATGAGGAACGCCAGGCGTCCGCCGAGGTCTCCGTCGTGGTCGCCGTGCACGATTCCCCGGAAGTCACGGCGCGTTGTTTGAAGAGCCTGGAACGGTTCGGCGGCAGTTCCGAGGTCATTGTCGTGGACGACGAATCGAAGCTGGAAATCACCCGGCGGCTGTTGATTGACAGCTGTGTCCGGAACCGGTGGAAATTGATCCGGCACGACCAGGCGAAGGGCCACAGCCGGGCATCGGAAGCCGGCGTCCGGGTTTCGACCCGGCCTTACGCCTGCCTGTTGAACTCCGATACGGTCGTCACGCCGCACAGTTGGCTCGGGATCGTCCAGGCCTTTGAAGCCGACGCGCGGATTGCGGTGAGCGGTCCGTCCACGAGCCACACCGCGGGCCCGCAATTTGTGTGGCGGGCGTTGCATTGCCGCCATTACTGGTCGGACGAGCAGATCTGGTGCTTCGCCGAAAAATACGTGGCCCGGCATCGCGGGGAGCCGGTCGTGGATTTGCCGATGGTCGGCGGATTCGCCTTTTTCGTTCGCCGCAGTGTCTGGAACGAATTGCAGGGATTCGATCCGAACCTGCCCGATTACGGTAATGAAACGGAATTTTGCCGGCGCGCCATCAAAGCCGGGCACCGGGTGGTCTGGTCCAAAGCCGGTTACATCCACCATTTGGGAAGCGAATCGTACGGACGGACCCTGGGATCCCGCGAAATCAGAAAGCGCTGTCTGGACTCGAGGGAGTACATCACCAAAACGGCCTGAACCGCAGCCGTTTGATCCAATTGCTGGCTTTACTTTTGCGCGCGATGATTCAGAATAATTGATAGTCTGGCTGGTTTTCCAATCATTGGCTGATGGAACAAAATCCTAGGTCCGAGTTCTTATTCAAAGAGGTTCCAGCTTTTGATTTCGAAAACGAAAGACTCCGTAGGAAGTAAAAAGTCTCAATGAAAACGTTGTTTATAACCCTCTGTTGTGCCTGGTGTGTTTCGGGAATCACACGGGCTCAGGGAACGCAACCGATCGTGGCGATTCACGATTCGGAATTCACACGGGCGCTGGAATCGGCGCCGGCTTCCGGCGCCACGCCCACCGGGCCGGGAACCACCGGCAACCAGTGGTGGCTGACGCCGTGGCATTATTTCGTGATGCCCGACGCCGTCAAAGAGGCGCTTCGTTCGGATGGAACCGCCTTTACCGTCGTCGGTGACTCGAACATCCTGGCGGGAGCGTTGACCAATTCCGATGGTTCGCCGAAATATCCGATCCTGATCAGCCTCGCGGCGGAGGCGATTGACGATGGTGAAATTGCCCAACTGACCAACTACGTCGCCAGCGGCGGATTTTTGTTTGTGGGTTCGTCCTCCTTCACCCGCGGCACCAATGGGGCCAGCCGGGGGGATTTTGCCATCGCCAGCGCCCTGGGAATTCATATGGTCAATCCGGCGCTCACCAACTGGTACCTGGACACCTACTTCATCCGGATCTCCGATCATCCCCTCGTCACCAACATTCCCGCCGGAACCGTGGCCTGGCAAATGCCTGCTTCGGCCGACGAAGTCTCGTGGCCGACGGCCATTCATCTGGCCGGCGAGACGCCCAATGCCGTGGCGCCGGGGCTGCCGCATCTGATCTGGCAGGTTCGCCCGGCGGATGCCTCGGTCATCGCCAATGGTGACGGAAATATTCCGTATCTGTTGGTGAAACCGTACGGCAAAGGTTATTTCATTTACGACGCGGCCATGCAGCCGCTCATCGGCCATGGCGGCTGGGCGCCCGGCATGTACGCCTACGGCATCTTCCGCAAGGCCATCCAATGGGCGTTCGAGTCGGCGGTCCGGCCTGTGGTCAAAGTCAGTCCCTGGCCGTATCCCTACGACGCCGCCGTGATTTTCCGGCACGATATGGAAGCGATTCCGTCAGATATCATTTCCATTGAAGGGTCCGCCCGGTTTGAGCACACCAATGGGGCCAGCGGCGATTATTACTTCTGCACCGGCACCCTGCGTGAGGACATGCCTGATCCAACTTTCAGCAACACCGTCGCCAGCCTGCAACGCGCGGTGACCAATTATGGTGCGACGGTCAGCGCCCATAACGGCGGGCTGACGAACATCAATCCGGTTTACAGCCCGCAGCTGGTTCCGATTGAACCCAATCTGAGCCAGTTGCTGAGCGAAGGGTGGTTGACCGCCTTTGAACCCTACACTTTCCCGCCGCTGGCGCCCTTGAACGCCAACGGCACGGACTATGATTACTGGCACTGGGGGCCGGATGAAATCCTGGACCTCACGAACAGCCTCCCGGGCGGTTACCCGAACGGTTCCGCCTATGCCTTTGCCTCCATTTCCAACGCGCTGACGGATATGGCCGGCTGGCAGTTGACCAACGGTGGCCCGACCCAATGGGTCTGTCCGTATTTCAACTCGACCCGGGAAGGGTCCATCCAGATCGAAACCCAGTTGGGCATTAAAATCACCGGTGACGATAAACTGAGTCCGTTTCCCAGTTGGACGCTTTCGACCCAGACGCCGGACAAAAAATACGGGCTCCTGCAATTGCCGGTAAGCGACTGGTTTATCGGCACCCAGGTTGCCCAGTCGATGGAAAACGGCCACACCGCCGCAACGATGCAATCGCTCGTCGATTATTATTACAACCTCGGAGGACTGATCAATCTGTATTGCCACAGTTCTTCCGACGGCAGCGGCATGGACGGCACGCTGCCTGGTGACTATGTGACGTACAGCCTCAGCAAGCCAAGAATCTGGTCGACCAATGCCGCGGGGGTGTATGCCTGGTGGCTGGAGCGGTCCAATGCCCAGGTCACGGCGACCTTTACCAACCTGGGAAACCAGTCGGTCACCACGCTGGGCATCACCGGCATGGCCGATCCGAATGCGGCGGTGGAATTGCGGCTGCCCGGCGCCGCCACGGCCGTGCAGGTTTCCACCAATGGCAGCCCGGCCGGAACCAATATTTTCCGCCTCACCGGCCAGACGGTCAAAGTGCAGGTGGGTGTTTCAATCACCAATGCCGTGATCAGTTACGTCCTGCTGCCGATGGCGCAGGATGACGGTTACACCGCGGAACAGAATACGCCGTTGAACGTTTCCGCGCCCGGCGTGTTGGCCAACGACACGGTCGCCGGCAGCGGCAGCCTGACAGCGACGCTGGTCGGCGGCCCCGCGAACGGCACGTTGACCCTGAACACCAATGGTTCCTTCACGTACACGCCCACCAACAATTTCGTCGGCATGGACAGCTTCGCCTATCAGGCCGTGAGCGGCTCAATGACCTCGGCGGTGGCCATGGTGACGATAACCGTCACTGCGCCGGGAGAATTGTTCTATGACACGTTCTCCCGCCCCGCCAGCGACGGCACGATCTTTCCGTGGGTGCAGCAGGCGGGTTCCTGGAGCATCACCAACAATGCCCTTGTCGGGAGCAGCGACACCAACAGTTATGGCTACGCCTACTACAACGGCGCCGGCTGGTCGGACTATTCCGTGCAGGCCCAGATCCAGTTTTCTACCAACGGCGCGTGGGGCGGCGGCCTCGGCGGCCGGTTGAACCCGGCCACCGGCGCGCATTACGCGGTCTGGGTTTATCCGGAAGCATCGCCTTTCACCAACAACGGAACGGCGGTCATGCAGCTGGTTAAATATTCCGGTTGGACCACCTACACCGTCATGGCCGGCGCGACCCTGCCGTCGGTGCAAACCGCGGCGCATACGGTCCGGCTCGTCTTCCAGGGCACCAATATCGCGGTTTATTTCGACGGCAATCCGATCCTCAGCCGTGCGGATGATGGAACGATCGACCAGCAACCCGCTTATACCAACGGCACGATCAGCCTGAATCTCTGGACGCAGACTCCGACGCCCTACACCATGACCGTGAGCAATGTCATCGTCAGCACGCCGGCGTCGGTGGCGAACAATGACGCGTATAACGCCTACCGGAATACGACTTTGAATGTGAGCGCGCCCGGTGTCCTGCTCAACGACACGGGCGGGGCGGGCGGTTTATCCGCCCTGCTGGTCGCCAATCCTGTCCATGGCACTCTGCTGCTCACCAACAACGGCGGTTTCGCCTACACTCCGGCCAACAATTACACCGGGCCGGACACGTTCACCTATCAGGCCACCGACGGACAGACCACCTCCAGCGTGGCCACCGTGTCGATCACGGTCAGCCTCCCCGTCGTGGCCAATGGTGATTCGTATACCATGGAGGAAAATACAGCGCTGACCGTGGGCGCGCCGGGAATCCTGGCCAACGATACCGGCGGCGCGGGAAGCTTGTCCGCCATTCTGGTCGGCGGTCCGTCCCATGGCACGCTCACGTTGACCAACAACGGCAGTTTTGGCTATGCGCCCGCGAATAATTTCGTCGGGTCGGACAGCTTTACCTATCGGGCGACGGATGGACAAAATACGTCGGGTGTGGCGACGGTCACGATCAATGTGAACAACCCGCCCGTGGCCAACAACGATATCTACACCTCCACGCCCGGGACGATTCTGAATGTGGCCGCGCCCGGCGTGCTGGCTAATGACACCGGCAGCGGCCTGGCGGCCCTGTTGGTATCCGGCCCGGTATCGGGCGGGTTCAACCTGACCAACAACGGTGGTTTCACCTACCAGCCGACCAATAATTTTGCCGGTGTGGCGGATTTCACCTATCAGGTGACCGACGGAGCCGTCACGTCGGCCGTGGCCGCTGCCGCCATCAAGATCGTGCCAACCGGAAAACTGTTCCTGGACAATTTCACCCATTCGCCGCTGTGGCCGTGGATTGCGCAGTCCGGCACCTGGAACATCACCAACAACGTGCTGACCGGAACCAATTCCTTTGAAAATTATTCGCATATCTACCTCTCCGATACCTGGACCGATTATGTCGCGCAGGGCCGGGTTCAATTCTCTTCCACCAACGCCTGGGGTGGCGGCATCGGCGGCCGGCTCACGGATCCCGTCAATGGCGCCCATTACGCCACGTGGCTGTATCCGGAAAATTCCGGCGGTGCCACCAACGGTGTCGGGGTTTTGAAACTCATCAAATTCCACAATTGGACGGAAGTGTCGACGTGGACACCCCTGGCCGCCGTCGCCCTGACCAATAATCCGGTGGGGACCAACTGGCACACCCTGGGCATTGCTTTCCAGGGGAGCAATATCTTCGCCTATTATGACGGCGCTAAAGTGGCGCAGGTGACCGACGACGGTTCATTTGACGGACAGGGTGCTTTTACCAACGGCGGCATTGACGCCGAAATGTGGGAGGAAGACCCGTCGTCCTACCTCTTCTCCCTCAGCAACGTTGTCGTGGCGCCGCTGGTGGCGAATGACAGTTACAGCGTGAATGGCAACACCACGTTGAGCGTTCCCGCTCCCGGTGTGCTGGCCAACGATACGGATGTTTATGGATCCGGTTTGACCCCGGTCGTGATCAGCGGCCCGGCCCACGGCATCCTGAGTCTGACCAATAACGGCGGGTTCAGCTACACGCCCACCAATAATTTTACCGGCGCCGACAGCTTCGTTTATCAGGCCAGCTCCGGAACCACCAATCTGGGCACGGCTACCGTTACCATTACCGTCGTTCCGGTCCTGACCGTCACCGCCAACAATCAGAGCCGGCCCTATGGCGCCACCAATCCGGTGTTCACGGTCAGCTACAGCGGGTTCGTCAATGGCGATAACACCAACATTCTGAGCGGAACGCCGTCGGCCAGCACCGGCGCAATCACCAACAGCCCGGTCGGCAGTTATCCGATCAATATCAGCCAGGGCACCCTCAGCGCCCCCGGCTACAATCTGGCGTTCGTGAACGGAGCATTGACCGTGACCCAGGCGGTCCTCACCGTCGGTTCCGGCATCACCGCCAACAACAAGGTTTATGACGGCACCACCGCGGCAACCATCACGTCCAATAACGTGGTGCTGAATGGAGTTCTGCCCGGTGACAACGTCAAACCTGCCACCAACGGCTACACGGCCAACTTCTCCGGTGCCGGCGTCGGAACCAACATCACGGTGACGGTCAGCGGATTGACCTTGATCGGCGCCAACGCCACCAACTACTCGTTGACGCAACCGGCCGGACTCAAGGCGAACATTACCGGCCTGAACATCACCGTGAGTTCCGGTATCGGCGCCAACAGCAAAGTGTATGACGGAACCACCAGTGCCACGATCTTCTCAAACAATGTCGTGCTGAACGGTGTGCTGGCCGGGGATGCGGCCAATGTGCGGTTGTCCACCAACGGTTACACCGCCAGCTTTGCCGGCGCTGGGGTGGGGACCAATATCGCGGTGACCGTCGGTGGTCTGACATTGACCGGGTCCGCGGCCGCCAATTACAGCCTGGCCCAACCGGCCGGGTTGATAGCGAATATTACCGGAGCCGGCGTGACCATCACTTCGGGCATCAGCGCCAACAATAAAGTTTACGATGGCACCACGACCGCGACCATTGTCTCCAACAACGTGGTATTGAGTGGCCTGCTCGATGGCGATACCAACAACGTCGGATTGTCTACCAACGGTTATGCGGCCAACTTTGCCGGTGCCGGGGTGGGAACCAACCTGGCGGTGACGGTCAGCGGATTGACCCTGACCGGTCCGGCGGCCACGAACTATACCCTGGTGCAACCGGCCGGGTTGATTGCGAACATCACCGGGGCGGGCGTCGCCATCACCTCCGGCATCAGCGCCAACAATAAAGTTTACGATGGCACCACCACCGCCACGATCAGTTCCAACGGCGTGGTATTGAGCGGCCTGGCGGACGGGGATACCAACACCGTACGTTTGTCGACCAACGGCTATTCGGCCAATTTCGCCAGTCCGGGCGCGGCTAACGGTATCGGGATAACCATCAGCGGGCTGACGTTGACCGGCGCCAGTGCCGCCAACTATTCTCTCAGTCAGCCGACCGGCCTGACCGCCAGCATCACGACGGCGGGTGTATCCATCGCTTCCGGCGTCGGTGCTAATAACAAGGTTTACGACGGCACGACGGTTGCCACGATCAGTTCCAACGGCGTGGTGTTGAACGGCCTGGTGGATGGCGACACCAACAGCGTGCAATTGTCCACCAACGATTACACCGCCAGCTTCGCCAGCGCCGGTGTGGGAACCAACCTGACTGTAACTCTTAGCGGGCTGACGTTGACGGGTGCCGGTGCGGCGAACTACAGCCTGATCCAACCGGGCAGCCTGACGGCCAATATCACCGGGGCAAACGTCACCGTCACCTCCGGCATCAGCGCCAACAACAAGGTTTATGACGGCACGACGGTCGCGACCATCAGTTCCAACAACGTGGTATTGAGTGGTCTGGTGGATGGCGACACCAACAGCGTGCGGTTGTCCACCAACGGTTACAGCGCCAGCTTCGCCAGCGCCGGTGTCGGCACGGGAATCGGCGTCACGGTCAGCGGGTTGACGTTGACTGGATCCGGTGCCGCCAATTACAGCCTGGCTCAACCGGGCGGATTAAGCGCCAATATTACTTCCGCCGGAGTGACGATCAGTTCCGGCATCAGTGTCAACAACAAGGTTTATGACGGCACGACGGTCGCGACCATCAGTTCCAACAACGTGGTATTGAGTGGTCTGGTGGATGGCGACACCAACAGCGTGCGGTTGTCCACCAACGGTTACAGCGCCAGCTTCGCCAGCGCCGGTGTGGGAACCAACCTGGCGGTAACCCTCAGCGGGTTGACCTTGACCGGCCCCAATGCCACCAACTATGCGCTGACCCAACCGGGCGGCCTGACGGCCAATATCACCGGGGCGAACGTCACCATCACCTCCGGCATCAGCGCCAACAACAAGGTTTACGACGGCACGACGGTTGCCACGATCAGTTCCAACGGCGTGGTGCTGAGTGGTCTGGTGGATGGCGACACCAACAGCGTGCGGTTGTCCACCAACGGTTACAGCGCCAGCTTCGCCAGCGCCGGTGTCA